>SDBU01002126.1_pt1 | contig 26966 bp, 27 predicted proteins | sample 2277071 | NCBI WGS metagenome assembly SDBU01 (sample SAMN10397929, study PRJNA504765) | marine sediment metagenome | isolation source: marine sediment core GS08_GC12, 126 cmbsf | place: Arctic Ocean: Gakkel Ridge, Loki's castle | collected 2008 | reverse complement strand
CCAATATTCTTTCGAAAAAAAGGGATCACCCGAACCCTGGCTGCAAGCGAATTCGTTCGCTCACTCTCCCATTACTCCAACTGGCTCACTTTCGATAACTTGGCAGATCTTCGCTACCAAGCATTGCATCATATCGGGCAATCAATCCTTGATAAAGCAGATTACTATACCCTCAAACATAAGGAACATGAAAAATTATCTACCTTCATGAAAGATCTAGAGGATAAACAGCTGCAGCAATTTGAGGGTGTCAATGGGGGTGCTGGGGAAAACAGCATCATCCTTTCTCGCGAGCGATTTACACCCAAAGGTGGTGTATTGATTCAAGCCCCAGAAGATAGTGACCAGGAAAAACAAGATTGATAATTTCAATCAGCGGAACTTCTCGTAGAAACGGCGAATCCATCCGAATTCTCAGATGTGGAATCCACTGGCAATCTTTGGGCAGGAAATCGCCGGGCTGCAAAATCCGATGGGATTGTACACTTGGAAGATCTACTCCTGAGACGAGTAAGATTTGGATATTTACTTCCTGGTGGAGGTTTATCAGTGATGACCGGATAAAGAAGATTACCCAGAAGGAACTGTGTTGGAACAATACACGCTGGAATGAAGAGATCGGCAATTAATTGCTGTTGTTGGAACAGAGTTACTCAATAAATACCTGAATTCTCTCATCATATGAGCCTTAACCAACTCTTAAGCCACTGGCGAGCTGAACCCACTATATTTTCGAATATTACGGAATGGCGGAAAATTGAAGCCAGGTCAGCTCAGTTCAAACCATTTCCGGAAAGTGTCCACCTAACATTGACTCAGGTGTTATCACAACGCGGAATTAAGAATCTCTATCTCCATCAAGAAACTACATGGGAATACGCAAAAAATGGTCACAATGTAATAATTGTGACTGGCACTGCAAGCGGAAAAACGTTGGCTTATAATTTGCCGATTTTGGATACATTGATTCGTGATGAATCAGCGAGAGCTCTTTACATATTCCCAACGAAAGCCCTGGGTCAAGATCAGTACAATGAATTATCAGCTATCACTGATGATTTAAAGATCCATCATAATCTCACCCAAGATAATGCTGCCGATCATCAATTAGTCCAACAATATTCAATTCCAGTCGGTATTTATGATGGAGATACGAAACCCAAAGATCGCCCAGCAATCCGAGATAATTCTCGACTGGTAATCACTAATCCAGATATGCTCCATATGGGGATACTCCCACATCATACTCGCTGGGCTGAGTTCTTCGCGAATTTAAACTATCTTGTCATCGATGAAATACATGCCTATCGTGGTGTTTTTGGCTCTCATGTGGCAAATGTCCTCCGCAGGTTAAAAAGGATTACTCGATTCTATGGATCGAAGCCTCAATTCTTTCTCACTTCAGCGACTATTGCCAATCCAGTTGAATTGGGGGAAAAATTAATCGAAGAACCAGTGGATTTAGTTGATCAGGATGGATCGTCTCGAGGGTTGACGAATTTTCTCATCTACAATCCGCCTATCGTTAATGAGGATCTCGGTTTAAGAAGAAGTTCTCTTTTAGAAAGCGTAAGACTGGCAGAAGATTTATTTTATTATGATATACAAACCATCATCTTTGGTAGATCAAGACGAAATATTGAGTTGATCCTGACATACCTCCGTCAAAATCTTGGCCATACCGGAAATGATTTAAATTCAGCTCAATCAAACCGAGTCAGTAATGCCGAGTTAATCAGAGGCTACAGGAGCGGTTATTTACCCTCAGAGCGGAGAGCAATTGAAGGTGGATTGCGAACAGGAAAAGTTAGGACAGTTGTGGCCACAAATGCTCTTGAATTAGGGATCGATATTGGTGCCATGAGTGCTTCAATTCTAGCTGGTTACCCCGGTACGATTGCCTCTACCTGGCAGCAGGCAGGCCGTGCTGGGCGTAGTGAGGATCCATCCCTTGTCATTCTGGTGACAACAGCGAGCCCTCTCGATCAATTTCTCGCTCACAATCCAGGCTATTTCTTCGACCGGACCCCAGAAAAAGCATTAATTAACCCTGATAATCTATTGATTTTATTAGATCATATTCGCTGTGCACTGTTTGAATTACCATTTCAAGATGGGGAGACATATGGCAAATTACTAAATGATGAACTAGAAGAATTTTTAAGCCTTCTGATTCTAGAGGGAGTAGTCCACAAATCTGGAAACAAATTCTTTTGGTTAGCGGATCGTTACCCCGCAAATGGAGTTTCACTACGGGTTGCCTCACCCAGTAAGATTTTGCTCCAAATCCCTCAGGGTGAAGAGTGGACGACGATTGGAGATGTCGATTATGAAAGTGGTCCCTGGTTAGTACATCCGCAGGCGATTTACCTCCAAGAATCTCAAATGTACCTCGTTGATGATCTGAACCTTGAACAAGGGATCGCCCGATTACATCCTACAGCAGCTGATTTTTACACTGTTCCAAAAGTTAATACAAATATTGAAGCAATCCATCGGAGTGCTGCGGAAGCTGTTCCTGGTGGAGAAAAGTCGTATGGAGAACTATCAGTAATTTCACAAGTTACCGGCTTCCGCCAGGTGAAGTGGTTTACCCATGAACAACTTGGTTCTGGCGACCTTGATCTTCCAGCAAATGAGCTCAACACGATGGGATATTGGCTATCGATCAATTCAAAGACAGTCGAGAATTTACGCCAGAATGGCTTATGGAGCAGTGATGCTAACAAATATGGCTCAGATTGGACTCAACAGAGGGATCGCGCTCGTTCTCGGGATGAATTTCGCTGCCAGGTATGTGGACTTGAGGAAGGAGATCGTGAGCACCATGTTCACCATAAGACTCCTTTTCGTCAGTTTGACTCACCAAAAGCAGCAAACCAGATCAGCAATCTGGTAACTCTTTGCCCTTCTTGCCACCGGAGAGTCGAAACAGTTGTTAAGCTGCGGAGCAGCTTATCAGGGCTGGCTTATGTATTAAATAATATAGCCCCCTTATTCCTGATGTGTGATTCTCGAGATTTAGGAGTATACTCAGATCCCCAATCGCCATTATCAGAAGGAAATCCAACTATTGTTCTCTTTGAACGAATTCCAGCTGGTATTGGATTCTCTCAACGCTTGTATGAGATTCACACCTCCCTGATCAAGAATGCCTATGAACTCGTCAATCTTTGTACATGTCGTGATGGTTGTCCCTCTTGTGTTGGTCCAGCAGGAGAAAATGGTTTGACTGGAAAACAGGAAACATTAGCACTCCTATCTTTGCTTATTGAGCAGAGTGGAATTCCAGATCAAAATTAATCTTGAACATTTTCCAACAGTCATTCGATAATAAAGAAATATTAATTTGTTGCTATGCCTTCATTATCAGATAAGTTAAAAGCCCTGGGTGTCAATATTGGAGCGGATGGTATTAAACAAACATCAAAGCCTCCGAAATTTCCCATAGAAAGTGTTGTTGAGGGAGAAGAAGTCGATACTCCACTTGGTCAAGCATTTGTGATTGACAAGACTTACACTTCAGATCCTCGAACAGAAAACCTACCATTAGCATTTACGGCATCTTTAGCAAACCTTTCCACATGGATTGGCGATCCCAATCTTGTTCGCTACAAACCAGAATCTTTCACCTTCCTGGATACTGAAACCTCCGGCTTAGCCGGAGGCACTGGAACCTATGCTTTTCTTATTGGTATCGGCAGATTCACAAAAACTGGATTTCGTTTATCCCAGTTCTTCATGCGGGATCCATTCGAAGAGCCCGCTCAACTGGCTGCAGTCTTGGGTACTCTCATGGATAGTAAGGTCTTAGTGACGTATAACGGAAAATCTTTCGATGTTCCCTTATTAAACACACGATTCATTTCCAATGGCGAACCACCACCGCTCAAATCGTTTGCCCATATTGATTTATTACATCTCGCGCGCCGACTTTGGCTAGATCGATTAGAGAGTCGTACTTTAGGCTCTATCGAAGAGAACATTCTCGGTGCTAAGAGAACTGAAGAAGATATTCCCGGATGGATGGTACCCTCAATCTACTTTGACTATATAAAAACCGGCGATGCCCGACCATTGACCAATGTTCTTTACCATAACGCAATGGATATACTATCCTTAGCAACTTTGCTTAACCATATTTCGATTATCCTCGATGATCCTCATGGAGGGTTAGTTGAACATGGAGTTGATTTGATCGCAATGGGCAAAGTTTATGAGGATATGGGGAAATTTGATGCCGCAGCTGAGTGCTTCTTGAAAGGTTTAAAGTTTGAATTACCCACAAGTATTCGCCATCAAGCCATCTATCGTTGGTCGATTATGGAGAAACGCCGGAATAATATGGAAAAGTCAATTCAGTTATGGCGAAATGCAGCTGAATTTGAAGAGATATATGCCCACGAGGAACTTGCAAAAGTATTTGAACACAAATTGAAGGACTATTCTCAGGCGATTTACTGGACTGAACTCGCAATCACGATTATCGAATCTCCTGCGTTCCCCAATCTTGATCGAATCATATGGCAATCGAAACTCGAGCATCGTTTGAACAGACTTCAAGGGAAATATAGCCGATCAAAAACTCGTTAACATCTGATAAATTTTAAATTATCCTCTTCGGTGATCTACTTCACTATAAGATAAAATCTTATCTATTGATTTAGGAGTTAGAATTTTTCTTTCAATCCTAACTAATTTTAATATTATCCACAACCGGATGGACAATACTTTTATGGGGTGGAAGTTCAATCCCAACAAGATCAACATTTCAAACCTTTCTATCCCGCTGCCAAGATTGCCAGTGGAATTTGATAGTTATCGCATCGCTCAACTTAGTGATTTCCATCTGGGGACCTGGCTAGAGGGACAGGATATTATTAAGATTGTAGATATCGTCAATAAACTCGAACCTGACCTAATCGCCATCACAGGGGACTTTGTAAATTCCGATCCTGAAAGATATGCTCCAATCCTAATTCAAGCATTATCAAAGTTAAGAGCAGCAGATTGCGCTGTGGCGGTTCTTGGAAATCACGACCACTATACCGATTCAAAAATAATTAGAGAGGTGCTGCATAGAAGTAATATTGTTGAATTACGAAATCGAATTTACCCCATTCAACGCAACATGGCATATCTTTATCTTGCGGGAATAGACGATCGGTTGACCAGAAACGATGATCTCCAAAGTGTAATCGACAAAATCCCAGACGAGAATAGCTCAGTTATTTTGTTGGCACATGAACCAGATTTTGCTGATATCAGCTCTAAGAGTGGAAAGTTTGATATGCAAATTTCAGGGCACACCCATGGCGGTCAAATTTGTTTGCCTTTCCTGGGAAATCTATACCTACCACGTTTAGGCCGCAAGTATCCTTCTGGGAAATATCGTGTTGATAATATGATCTTGTATACAAATCGAGGCATAGGAACCAGCTGGTTGAAACTACGCTATAACTGTCCCCCAGAGATTTCAGTATTTACACTACGCTCCCCTATTCTCCAAAACCGCTGACCCGTAAATTTATCGGCTCACAATATGAGCGTGGGCATAAGACAATTCATAATATGTAATTTTTTTTCGTGTAAACATCAAACCTCAATGGCGTCCCATACCGCATCGGATATCTCTTGTAAACGGACCTTATAGTTTAACTTGGAGAGAAATCGATTGCACAAAAAAACCACCACTGTGCCGGTTCTCTTGTCTGCCCAGGCCATTGAAGTTCGTTGACCATATTGTCCAAATGTGTCGACACTGCTCCCCTTTCCCATCCCATCTGGGAAATTTGGATGTAATCTGTGGTCACCCCCCAAGAAAAATCCATAACCCCATCAAGTATTCCTTCCTAGCGAATCATCGAATCCTTCATAACCAAGCGATGTTGTCAATTGGACAGTCTCTTGTTTCAAAAACCGTTTACCTGCATATTTGCCATAATTAAGCAACATTTGAAAGAACATCGCCAGTTCCCGAGCAGTACTTATGTAGAGAGGCAGCGGGAATAACCGTTGAGCGCACTTTTTTCAAATTAAAAACACCCGCCACAATTTGATAGGCAAAAGTACCAGAGCACAGACGTGCATAAGATTTACTGCCAAACTCTGATACCTTCATGCTTGTATTGCCTAAACCCATTGGGACCAAGAATTCATTTTTCAGATATACATCAATTGGCATCCCACCAACTCTGCGGATGACTTCTCCCAAAATAAATCCAAAATTAAGGTAATGGTAAGCGGTCTTGGTCCCAGGATTGTATTGTGGTTTTTGTCTTGCAAGATTCAGAGTCAATTTTTCCCGATTTGAAATATTAATTATTTGGTTAACAAGTCCACGATTCGGTAATCCAGCCTGGTGCAGCATAACCTGTTTGATGGTGATCCCTTCTTTTCCCTGACAGGAGAACGAAGGCCAGTAATACCCAACGGGTGCATCAAGATTTACAAGTTTCTCATCAACCAGTTTGAAAATACACGCACTGGTAAATGCTTTTGTTAATGAGAAAACCAGGAAGCGAGTCTCAGGTGTGATCTGATGCTCCCCACTCGTTCCCGTATAACCTCCATATCGGTCTAAGACAACACCACCATTTTTCAATACAACCAATTGAGCACCAGGATGGAGTCCTTCTTGAAGTTGGCGGTCGAATACCTCTGATACATATTCAATCCCATCTGTTGATATCCCAGTATTAGAATCTGTAATCCCACTCTTAAATATAATTGGTTCAGATATGGATGGAATGTTGTGTATTTTCATAGGTTCATCAATCAACTCAAAACTCTAAACCTGTAATATCTCTTTTTTTATCAATTCGATTACCCCAGGTCTCATATGAAATTCATTCACTTCCTCAAGTGAAATCATCTTTAAATTATAATCTTTTCTTATATACTCTGGATGAATCGAAGAACCTGTTATAAACTAGTGGGGGGTGTTGTTAAATCCAGATGGCGTATAATTTTATCAATTTTGGAAAGGTGAGCTGTCCATGTTTCACGGTGGTTGGTGGTCTCTAATCAGAGCGGATGAATCAAAAGGAAAGGCGAAAATCGATCGAAAGCTCTTATTGCGCATCATGGCGTATGCAAGACCTTATTGGGGCAATATTGCAATTGTCCTAATAGCCATAGTTATCATTTCATTGATCGAGCTGATACCACCTCTTCTCTTCCGAACATTGATCGATGTCGTTATCCCAGAAAAAGATTTCAGACAATTGACAATCCTAGCGCTAGCTATGATCGGGATCCCAATCATCAGCGGATTGATCGGGATCGTTGATAGATACTTCAGCGCGAAAGCTGGGGAAGGAATTATTTTCGATCTGCGTCAGGAGATGTACGATCATTTGCAAATAATGTCACTTCGTTTTTTCACTCACACCCGATCTGGCGAAATTGTCTCCCGCTTCAGTAGTGATGTGGTGGGTGCCCAAAATGCCATTACTGGCACAATACCCAATATCGTTACGAACCTGGTTACATTGCTTTCAACACTTGTGGTCATGATCACAATTGACGCACGTCTAACCATCCTGTCAATTGCAGTGCTGCCATTATTTCTATTACCAACCAGGCGGGTTGCTCGAATCCTGAGGGAAATCCGCCGAAAAGCTATGGAATACAACGCAGATCTTAGCAGCCTGATCACTGAAACATTAAGTATTAATGGAGCTTTATTAGTTAAGACCTTTGGACGGCAACGGCAAGAATCTGAGCGCTTTAGAGATATCAACGAGAACGTACGCGATATAGGGGTAAGACGCGCCTTGGTTGGTCGTTGGTTCTTCATGGGATTAGGCATTTCCGGAGCCATCGGTACCGCATTGATTTATTGGGCGGGTGGTTATCTAGTTATGTCAGATGTATTAACTATCGGGACAATTGTCGCCTTCGCAGCTTATTTGACTCGTTTATATGGACCAATCTCTTCACTGACGAACGTTCAAGTGGATTTTGCAACTTCAATGGTCAGCTTCGAGAGAGTCTTTGAATACTTAGATTTACCAATTGATATTCAAGATAAGCCTGGAGCGATTGAGTTATCTGAAGTTGACGGATTGGTCTCTTTTGATAATGTATCCTTCAGCTACTTCAGTATTGAAGATAGGCAACCAGAAGATGATAATGGCGGGCAACCATCTTATGCCGATGAAGATAAAACCGATTCTGTTGTTCCTAATATCACCAGTCGCTGGGCGCTCAAAGACATATCTTTTGAAATATCACCTGGGAAATTAGTTGCCCTAGTTGGTCATTCTGGAGCAGGAAAAACAACTATCACCTATCTGCTTCCCAGATTATATGATCTTACTGGCGGTAAAATCTCTCTGGATGGCTATGATATTCGCAACGTAACTCAAGAATCTCTTGCCGATCAGATCGGAATAGTCACCCAAGAGACATACCTTTTCCATGATACTGTCCGGGCGAACCTATTGTACGCGCGGCCAGAGGCTGATCAGGAAGAAGTCACCGCAGCTTGTAAGGCAGCTCATATACATGATTTTATCCAGGGATTACCCGAAGGCTATAATACCGTTGTTGGTGAACGAGGCTATCGATTAAGTGGTGGGGAGAAACAACGCTTGGCGATCGCGCGCGTGATCCTTAAAAACCCACGCATACTCATCCTTGATGAAGCCACCTCCCATCTCGATTCTCACAACGAAGCATTGATTCAAGCCGCTCTTGCCCCTCTAATGGAAGGAAGAACCAGTTTGGTGATAGCACACCGCCTCTCAACAATCCTTGCTGCCGACAAAATTCTTGTTCTTGATCGTGGTCAGCTTATTGAACAAGGTACTCATAGTACCTTATTGGATCAAGGGGGTTTATATGCAGAACTCTACGAAACTCAATTCAAAAGCGAGAATTTAGAAATTGATTAATTCAGATTTGGAATTATATTTTATCAATAAACCAGGAAAAATTGACTAATTAATCACTGTAAACAGACATACCTCTTCGAACCAAAACCTGAATCTTATTAACACCTAACAACCCACGTGTGAACAGGTCAATATGTGCTACTCATACACGTATCATGCACACCGGAAAAAATTACTATGAGAAATAAATCATTTAACTTTGGTCATCTTGATTGCTGAGGTGAGGGAGATTATTGTGACAGTTCAAGAATTGTGTACATTTCATCCGGAGTGAGCATTACAGGGTTTCCTTTCATGCTGCTGGAGCTGGCAGCTTTTACGATAATTTCGGGATAGTCTACTTCTAAAACCCCAAATTGGGAAAGTGGAGGAATTTGTAAATCGGACTTTAATTGCTCTATGAACTCCACTGCATCTTCAGCATTGTTCTCAACATTTCCAGTCAAGGTCTGTGCAATATGTTCATATCGCGAGAGATAATCAGACTTTGAATTTTTTTCCTGCAAAGCTCGAATATTAACTTTCAAGACTGCAGGCAGTAATGATGCACAGATCTCTCCACGTGGAGTGGGATACATTCCCCCTAAGACGCCGGCAAAACCGTGCACTGCACCAAGCTTCGCATTTGCCAGGGCGAATCCACTAAATAAACTCGCTAGTGACATCTTAGCCCGTGCTCCAATATCTAAGCTATCATGGTAGACTTCGCGAATGGAAGCCGCCGCATATATCAGACCTTCCTGACAGAATGCATCTGTGATTGGATTTGCTTGATTTGAAACATATGGTTCAATCAATTGTGTTATTGCGTCCATCCCTGTGGAAGCTGTTACCTTTGGAGGCATGCTGGTGGACAATTCCGGATCTATCAAAGCAACCTTTGGCAACATGTACTGTGATCGTAAGCTCACCTTTTGCTTATGATCCTCAAAACCAATAACCGCGTTTCGAGTTACTTCGCTTCCTGTTCCTAAAGTAGTAGGAATGGCGATCACTGAGATACCCGGAGTCGAAATTTCCTTTCCCTGACCAATAACTTCCAGATAGTCACTAACATCACCTTTTTTAGCTGATAACAAAGCAATAGCCTTGCCTGTATCTATAACGCTTCCACCACCGATACCAATCACCAGGTTATATCCCTCGAAACGACACAATTCAATTCCCGTTCTCACAACATCTATCGTTGGCTCTGTATTTACAGAGTACGAGAAATATTTAATTCCATGATCAGAGAGGGCTAAAATGAAACTGGAGTATCGATCGAGCGAACTGCCGCAGACAACCAATGCTATACCGCCCTCTCTCCTGGCAATCTTTCCAATTTCACTAATTTTGCCGTTGCCAAAAAATAATCTGGCTTGCAGTGGTGAATTCAAATTGCAAAGTATATGATCTTCCTCAGATCTTGCATCTTATCGAACTGTACATTTCCTGCTTTTTTATTGTATTTCCAGATGTTTCTATTAGTGGCTATACGCAGTATGTTTAATATGGCTTGGTCAGAAGGTATCCTCATCTCAATTCGATTAAATCATTCGAAATTTTATCAATTCGTTTGCCCCGAAGTTGCTGAATGTTATAATTTTGATACCTCAACAAGGACATCCCCAGAATAGCATTGTCTAAGAAAATTGCTTTCATCACTTATGAAACACCCTTCGCCCCAGGGGGGGGCATCGCAGCTGTGATGGCTCATTTGCCCAAATCATTACAAGAAATTTCACGTATTCCTACCTTCGTTATTTCACCCTATCACGCAAATATCACTAAAACTACCAATCTTGAATCGAGATTGGTAACCATTGATACCATTCAAATCCCATTCGATCTTGGATTATTTGAATTGGATATCAAACTCCTGGATGAAGAAATAAACTGGATATTCCTAAAACCCCACGGTGATTTTCACCAGGTCCCACCATTCTTTGCTGGTCAGCGCCATCCTTATGATGTTGATAAAAAGGATGGTCAATCAATCCTGCTCCGCGACTCACTATTCTTTGGGAAAGCTGTTTCATTAGCTTTACCTGCAATTAGCCAAACAAGCCCCTGGACAATATTGATGCAGGATTGGGAAGCTGCCACCACCAGCCTGGCACTTTCTGATCAGACAAATAAGAAACTTTCATATTCTACCTATCTCACGCTGCATAATAGTTATGATAGCGGGATAAAAGATCGAGATTTGGTGAAAATTGGTCTTGATCCTGTGAAACATCCAGGAGATACTGTTCTTGAATGCGCTTTGCCTTTAATAAGTGATCCTGTATTCACAGTCTCCGAACAATTCGCGTTGGATCTATCCACCGAAGTTCTTCAATCTGAAATAATGATCCCCCACATTGGCTCCGAATTAACTCCTCGACTCTTAGGTGTCAATAATGGGGCTTTCGTCAAGAATTCAATTCCTGATGAGGTCTACATACCAGCCCAGGAAGGAAATTATTCGCCGATTCACAATTGGAAAACCACTAATCGTGAGCATGCGTTTGCAGCAATTGATAAATTATCTCCATCAGATAGTACACCCATTTGGGGGGATTTGCAGAGGTTTGCTCGAGGGGATGCGCCGTGGTTTGTGATGGCGGGACGAGACGATAGCCGCCAAAAGGGGTATGAACTCGCTTGTATCGCGATCGATCAGTTCCTGTGGGAAAACGACCAAGCTCGCTTTATCTTTTTCCCAATCCCAGGGGATGAAGGATTGCCAGGCATCCAATTCCTCCATGAACTTGCATGCAAATATCCCGAACAAGTGCTTGGATTCCCTTTTCTGTTTCGGGAAGGATTTTTTGCTATCTTGCGAGGAGCAACTTTTGGAATAATGCCTTCCTATTATGAACCATTTGGAATGGCTAATGAATATTATTTAAATGGTGTTGGATGTATCGGACGGGCAACGGGAGGAATCACCCAGCAAATCGTTCCTCACCGTCAGGTATCCTCGTTCACTCCTGCGGTCAAGCAGAGGGCAGATCAGCGGCATCTTCAAACCTCCCCTCCGACAGGGTTATTATATCGAGAGCGAGATGATATCCCAAATGCGCTTGAGGATTGGCGCCAAATCAATGCAGCAGATTACAAAACCAGCTCAGAAAAATCAAACCGTCTCCAGCAACGACGAAAAATAATAACCATTCAATCAATGGCGAATGAATTAAAAGTATGCCTGCAGGATGCAACTCAAATCTATCTTACAAGACAGGATCTGTATTACGAGATGTTAATTAATGGGATATCCTACATAACGTTAAATTTTTCTTGGGAGCATACCGCAAGGATCTATCATAAAATTATTCACTATGGGCCTAACTTGAATCGGGATTAAATTGAGACTTAGATCTGCGCGAAACAGCTTCTTTAGTAAGAAATCACTCATACTCAAGACAAAGAATTATTTCAATCGGTAAATATAAACAACAAACCCGAGACAGACGGTTGGTCCAGATCAAATATGTTTTGTACCTCAAAGACAATAATACACACTGCTGAGGTGATTAAACTCCTTATTCTTTGCATGATATACTTCTAAATTACTCCCAAAATATCTTTAAATCCTGAAGTGATTTTTTTCACACATAACCATCTACATGAATATCCGATAAACCTCTCAAACCCTTTTGTCAATATGTCATCGGAGGCAGCCATGGAATATACAAACTTAGGGCGGACTGGATTGAAGGTAAGCCGATTATGTCTCGGAACGATGAATTTTGGACCACAAACGGATGAAGAGACAAGCCACAAAATTATGGATCGGGCTTTTGACCTGGGAATAAATTTCTTTGATACAGCCGATGTGTATGGGTGGGAATTAGGTGAGGGCATTACTGAGCAGATTATCGGTCGCTGGTTGGCAAAAGGGAGTGGAAGACGAGACAATATCGTGCTTGCCACCAAAGTTTATGGAAAGATGGGGGAAGGACCGAACGATGGGCGGCTTTCCGCCAAGCATATTCGCCTGGCATGTGAAGATAGCCTGCGCCGGTTACAAACAGATTACCTCGATCTTTTTCAAATGCATCATGTTGACCGAGAGACTCCCTGGGAGGAAATTTGGCAGGCCATGGAACAATTGGTAGCACAGGGAAAGGTTATTTACGTCGGCAGCAGTAATTTTGCTGGATTGAATATCGCCAAAGCCCAATTCTCAGCTAAAGAGAGGCATTTCCTTGGACTGGTAAGTGAGCAAAGTGTTTATAACTTAATTGATCGGATGATTGAGCTGGAGCTTATCCCAACTTGCAGGGAATTTGGACTTGGATTAATCCCCTATAGTCCACTTGCTGGCGGATTACTGGGCGGAGTATTGGAGAAAGAATTGCAAGGCAGGCGCGCCTCAGATCACATAAAGAAAAGCATTGAAGAGTACTCAGAGCAGCTGAGGACATATGAAGCATTTTGTCTCGAGTTGGGAGAAGAACCTGCCGATGTCGCCCTGGCATGGTTGCTTTCGAATCCTACTGTAACAGCGCCAATTATCGGTCCAAGAACAATGGAACAACTTGAAGCCAGCCTCAAATCCCTGGAGATCGATTTTTCCGATGAACAATTGGTCAAATTAACGAATATTTGGCCTGGTCCAGGTGGTGAAGCACCTGAGGCATATGCCTGGTAAACATTAATTTCTCGGGTAATAAATTTCTTCCTTTTTGACATCTAGTCTGGAAAAGGTGTGAATTTTAAAATCTTGGCATTAAGAGTGACTCATTCGTGAAACTCACAAAACCTTCTCTAATAATACCGTCAATTTTGGTTTTCATTGTCATTGTCGCATATTCGACTACACCGGCGGTAAGCAGAGAATCGAATGCTGGTGCCAGTATTCTGGATGAACCCATCGACCAAAAGCAGACAATCCGAATTAATCAGCAAGTTACGGCAACCATCATTGTAAATCTACCGATCATAGAACATAATGCACCCACCAAGACACCAGTCCCTCTCAATAGTAACTCCCAAGCTGATTCAGAGACTGAGCTCAAAACCGGTACTCCAACCTCTGAACCTATACCGGTACAAACTGGATCTGTAAACTTACCGATCGTTATCGGTGCATTAGCGATCATACTTGTGATAATCCTGGCATGGTTTTTTGTTGGATACTTACCGGCTAAAAATAAAGAATAAAACACTTGAATCAAAATCACTTTCATAATCATTTCAACTACCATAAAAATCCAATTCATAAACTAATATATTGCCTGTAATCATTCTGTAATAATCTCACGATAAGATAAGAAAATGGAGCAACCGGATGGTCGAGGATCTAATCTTAGTCGTTGAAGATGAGCCGAGTATCGCTGAAGTAGTCGGCTTGTATTTAAATAGAGCTGGTTATCAAGTTATCTTTGCTCGAGATGGCCTCGAAGCTCAGAATAAAATCGAATCACGCTCACCTGATCTAATAGTGATGGATCTTATGCTACCAATTGTTGATGGATTTGAGCTGACACGCTGGCTGCGCGATCGAAACGATGTCCCAATTATTATGCTCACTGCCAGACGAGATGAGGTCGACCGTATTGCTGGTTTGGAAATGGGTGCAGATGATTATATTCTCAAACCGTTTAGCCCCCAAGAAGTCGTCAGTCGAGTTCGTGCCGTACTACGGCGAACCAGCCCCAAACCTGGAGAGCCAAGTGAGAAACCACTAAGTTATCCATCTATGGAAATTGATCCGCAAACTCGGCTGGTAACTATAAATAAAAGGGAAATCACGCTTACCGCTAAAGAATTTGATACCCTGTGGTTGCTTGCCCAGCATCCAAGACAAGTATTTACGCGCAATCATGTCCTCGAACGCGTGTGGGGAATCTCAGATTATATCGATCCGAGCACCGTCACAGTTCATATTCGGCGCTTGCGTGAAAAAATCGAACCTGATCCTTCCAAGCCACAACATCTTCTCACTGTATGGGGAGTCGGCTACAAATTTGAGCCATGAAATAATAGTGCTTAAAATTATCGGGAAATATTGGTTACTACTATTCCAAATTAATTCCTAATATTTCACACGTTCCTCGCATGCAACCAAAAACTCTCTCAATTCAATTGTCAACACCTGCCCGTTTTATTCTCGCATTGCTGATTATTCTCACTCTTGCAGTGATTGGGTTTTATATCGTATTTCAACCTCCCTTCGGTGAAGTATGGCTCATCACAGGATTCTTACTGATCACAACCATAATATCTGCTGCTGCAGGATATGCCGCATACCGCCTTGGATGGATGAATCGATCACCAAATATCCGCACAGCATTCTTAGGGAGTTATGCTTTAGCGAGCCTGTTAACATTTATTAATGTGTGGCTCACCGCGAGACTAATGTTTACCGATCAACATGACCTGCTGCTCGGAACTGTGCTGTTGATTTTTGCAGGGGCAATCGCAATGGCACTCGGCTACCTTTTAACTTCATCCTTTCTTGATCGTATCCAGTCACTTGATCATGCCGCGAAAAAAATTGCCAGTGGAAATTTATCCTTTAGAGTACCAATCGAAGGTCGAGATGAGCTGGCGGATTTGGCTCGAACTTTTAATGATATGGCATCACAATTAGAGGAGACTGCAAAGAAGCGCAAGGAATTAGAAATCCTACGTAAGGAATTGATCGCCTGGATCGGGCATGATTTACAAACCCCGTTGACATCGGTCTCTGCGATTATTGAAGCCCTTGCAGATGGCATGGTTCAGGATCGAGAAACCGAACAACGCTACTACAAAAAGGCGAGGAAAAACATCTCCTCTCTTTCCCATTTGATTGATGACATGTTTCAAATGGCTCAAATTGATGCAGGTGGATTGGAATTGAACATTGAATCGGTATCGATTTCAGATTTAATCTCTGACACCCTGGAAAGTTTTACTGAGTTAGCAAAAAACAAAGAGATTACATTGCAGGGCAGCGTTGCACCAGACCTTGGAGAGGCTCGGATCGACGCGCGACGGATAAATCGTGTTTTGAATAACTTAATTGATAATGCTATTCGGCATACACCTGATAATGGTCTGGTAGAGGTGCGCGCTAACAAATTTGTTCAGGAAATTATCGTCGATGTTATAGACAACGGAGAAGGGATCCCTTCTGAAAATCTCCCACACATTTTCGATCTTTTCTATCATGGGGAAGTGTCACGACGCAGCTCGACTAGCGGTACTGGTTTAGGATTAGCTATCTCTAAAGGGATTATTGATGCACATGGGGGCGAAATAATGGTTCACAGCCAACCAGGCCAAACACGTTTTACCTTCATTATTCCCCAAAAATGAATGGGATAAAAATAAATCACACCTTCGTTGACAGACCAGCTTCCATCGTGTAAACTGACTGCCAATGGCTTTACCCACGTTTATTTTCGGGGGTCTAATCGCTACTTTGTATGGCGCCATCTTCCACCTTGTCCGTGGTGGCGGGATGGGCAGGATGTTGGTATACATCATTCTCAGTTGGGTGGGGTTTTGGTCAGGACATTTCCTCGCTGAGAGGTTAAATTGGGATTTTCTGAACATTGGCACACTCCACCTCGGAATCTCTACCCTATCCAGTTTCGTATTCATAATACTTGGTCATTGGGTATTTCTCGGCAGAAATCCACCCAAACTTTGACCAGTTTCTCCCCAGCTTGAGAATATGAAGTTACCCTGCGAGAAATCTCCGATCTGGTTTCACATTTTTTGATTCTAATATCCAATGCACAGTTTTCAACCTGTCGTCCACGGTATACAATAACAAATCTGTTATCTTTAAAGGGGGTCAATCACCAATTTGGTTCGTAATCATTAATAAATCTCTTCATGGTAAGATTCTCCAAGTTGAATAACCATCGCGTTGCTCCAATAAGGAATACTTTTCATGGAAAGTATCGAATATTTGTTGTCAGCAGTATTATTTTCGCCCCTCTATCAGTCCAGGATCGAATATTCTTTCAATGTCTTTCCAAAACTCAGGAAAATCCTTGGAATGATTGACTCGCATTAGGATGAAGTTTACCAACCATTCTTTATTCCGATCTATGACGGCTATCCAGAATCAAAATCTGAAAATACCTTAAATTTTTTCCGGGTCCATCTCATTGAGTGTGAACCCAATCTGAACTTTATTTATTCTCAATCAATTCGCAGCAAGAGAAAATGTTTTCGGGTATTTTCCCGACCGATAATTCCGTCCGATGATATTGAGAAGTTCTAGAAGAATGAAATCATAAACCGATCGAATTTCCGCTTTTGGATTATCATTCATCAAAATGAGTTCACAGACCAACGCCCTAACGGCAGCCGAAATATCTCTTCGATTAGCTGAATTCCTTGACAAGGAGATTGTAAGACGCGCCTACAATCCAAGATACCCACCAGAATTCTTTAATGAGTACCCTCACAACGCAGCAGTCCTGGTACCTATCTTGAAACAAGATCATAAATGGCATGTTCTTTTTACAAGGAGAACCTCATCTCTCCCAGAACATAGTGGCCAGGTCGCCTTCCCTGGCGGGAGAGCAGAACCAGATGATGATTCTCCAGAAGTAACCGCTTTACGAGAAGCTCATGAGGAGATCAATCTTTCTCCTGGCGATGTTCAAATCTTGGGCAGGCTGCGTGAAATTAGAACAATAAGCAATTACTGTGTTATGCCAGTAGTTGGGCGAATACCTTGGCCTTATGAATTCCAATTAGCGCGAGAAGAGGTCAGCCGAGTTTTCACCATTCCATTAGATTGGTTGGCTGACCTCAAAAATCATGAAGTTAAATTTCGAGAGCTTCCCTCACCCCACTCACCGGTTCCAGTGATATATTTTAATCGCTTTGACGGCGAGTTGCTCTGGGGTATTAGTGCAGAGATTACTTTAAATTTCTTAGAATCTTTACAGCTAATATAACCAGGAACAAAGGTTACCCTTCTTCGGCTTCCTCTTCTTCCTCACGCTTACCACGGTCTACAACTTCAGGTTCTTCGCCTTCCTCGACTTCAATTTCCTCTTCTTCTTCCACTTCTTCCTCTTCCACAGCCGGGGCGATTATAACAACAACCACATCCTCAAGATCGTTGAGGACTTCAACACCCTCGGGTACGACAAGGTCGCGCACAAGAATGCTATCGCCAATTTCAACTAAACCAGAGATATCAACATCAATCCGATCGGGTAAATCGGTTGGCAAACTTTCAATTGAAAGTTGTTCCAAACTCGGCACTAAAATGCCCAAATACGTTTCAATAGCAGGTGCCTCACCGATGAGAGTGATATTTACATCTGCACGGACAGTCTCTTTAAGGGATACAGCTTGAAAATCAACATGGATAATCGATCGGCGAACCGGATTGCGCTGTTTATCGCGAACAAGTGTGAAATGTTTATCACCATCGATATCCAAGACTACCAAAGTGGAGGGGGATATTGTATCTAGTGTTCGACTCGCTTCCCTCATATCAAGTGTAATCGAGATTGGCTCAATATTATGACCATAAACAACTGCTGGCAGCAATCCATCTCGACGCAATCCTTTCACTTTTTTTCCGATTACCTCACGATGATTTGCTTGAATTACTACTTCCTCCATAACACCCTTCCTAATTTTGATTCTAGGTCATCCACGCTTCTTGATCCTGGCTTGACCTATTGATTTGTTATTTATAGACCACTTGCAGCCTACCATCTTGCAAAAAAATCCGCCTCCAACCGGAGACGTCTTCTTACCGCAAGAATTTTATTCGCTTTCCTTGTATCCGTCAAGCGATAGATTCAATGAATTTTATTATCGACCAAGATATGATAAACTCAGTCGATTATTCGTATGATTCTTGCAGCCTGTCTAGATAATCATAATACAAGTTATGTCCCGAATCCGTTATTTACTTATTTTTTTACTGGTTGCTGCTGGTTTTGTCAGTGCTTTTCTTTCTGGCTATTTTTTAAGGTCATTTATTGATAGTCGATCGAATGAATTTCTTGTTCTCAACCAGGCATATAGCATCTTATTAGATCATGCATATCTAGATCTTCCGGAATCAAAATCCTTGGAATACGGAATGATTCGAGGCATGCTGCAAGCCTCAGGCGACCCCTACGCGATATTTCAAGAACCCGCTCAACATGAATTAGAATCAAATAGCCTTCAAGGGAGTTTTGGGGGAATTGGTGTGGAATTAACACGAAATCAAGATGGGGATATCCTGGTTTACCCGATCCTCGGCAGTCCTGCACACCATGCAGGAATTCAGGACGGCGATCTATTAATTTCTGTTGACGACCTTAACATAAGCCCTGAAACACCTCTTGATGATATCAAGGCCGCGATTCGCGGACCGGTTGGAGATATTGTCAAGATTTCCGTCATTCGGAATCCGGATGACACTCTATTGGATTTTCCTATTAGAAGGGCTCAGATACATTTACCATCAGTGACTTGGCATATTGCGCCAGACAATCCAACAATCGGAATTATCAATGTGAATATAATCGCTGAGAGCACTTCAGAGGAAATTCAGAACGCAGTTAAAGAGATGCAAGGAAAAGGTTCGAACCTGTTTATTCTCGATTTACGTGATAATGGAGGCGGTTTATTAACCGCTGGAGTCGATATAACCAGACTGTTCTTGGAGAATGGGAGCATCCTCGAACAGCAGTATCGAGGTAAAAAGGTTGAAACATTTGATGTAAAATCTCCAGGACAGTTAGTTGACCTTCCGCTGATCCTACTGATTAACCACAATACTGCCAGCGCAGCGGAGATCGTTGCTGGCGCGATACAAGTTGATGACCGAGCACTTCTCGTTGGTCAACCTACATTTGGGAAGGATTCTATTCAATTGATATTCAACCTCCAGGATGATTCTAGCCTGCATGTGACAGCTGCAAAATGGTGGATCCCCGGTCTTAGTCCAGCCATAACTGATATTGGCCTCCAACCAGATATCGCCATAAATCCGGATGATTCTGGTGAGGATTTGGTGATGAAAGCCGCCATCCAAGCTCTGCTTGAGCGATAAAATATTTAGAATTAGATTATGTTAAAATGACCCTATGGGATTAATAGTCGTTGCCACCAATCGCAAGGCAAAACACGAATATTTCCTTCTGGATACTTACGAAGCCGGAATTGTGCTTAAAGGGAGTGAAATTAAGTCTATCCGTGCACGTCAAATTAGCATTGCACAAGCATATGTTTCCACCGATGGACAAGAAGCCTGGTTGATGAATGCCCACATTGCTCCATACAACGAGGCTAGCATGTTCAATCATGATCCACTACGTTCGCGTAAACTACTCTTGCACCGCTCAGAAATCCGGAAATTATTTGAAAAAGTGCGCCTGAAAGGGGCGACGATCGTTCCCTTAAGGGTATATTTAAAAGATGGGATGGCGAAAGTCGAGATAGCACTAGCCAAAGGAAAAAAGCATTATGATAAACGCGCTGAGATCGCCAAACGCGATGCCCAAAGAGAATTAGATCGTCGTTACAAACAGAAGGGATAATAATGTCTCCCTCCACCATCACAGGCATAAACCAATTGCCTGTGAAAGAAAAGCGCGAAATATATTCGCGCATGATCCCCCAAACCCTAAAAGATCGCTTTCATATTTCAGCGGATTTTTTTGATGAGCATGGAAATGATTTGCTGAGCTTCAAATTCGCTGCTGAAAGCCCGAGCGTTGAAATGGTGTTAAAACATCAAGTTGACTTTCCAGATCCAATTCAATATGGACATCTAACCGATACAATGAATGGTCAAATTCACATTCTTCTCTACATCCTGAACGATCCCGACTCACCTCATTTTGATATCGATCGAATGCCAGATGGTCAAAATACAGTTTTTGGGACACAAATCCGGAATCTTGAGGCTGAAATTGCTGCAATGAAGGCAAGCTTATCTCCTGGACAGGTCCGTCGAGGTTTAGGACTACTATCAGAAGCCATTCTGTCATTCGAAGATTTTGTCATTAGCTTGGGGCATGATATTTATTTCGCGGACCCTCTCTATTATCACAATGCAGTTGTCTTTGAAAAATATGGTTTCGCTTATCAAAAAGGTAGGAAACTGATGGAACGAATCCAGTCGGGTTTTTCTCCCGGAGGTGACCTTATTGGGAAGCTTGACTCATCAGGCCCATTCCGGAAGCCAGAAACCTCGAGCAGCATTCGCCTGAGATCCTGGGCAATTCATGACAACATCCTTGGAGAACCATTCTCAGAAGTGATCATGTACAAATATGCCGGGGAAAAAGGGGGCATTAACACTTGTTTTGACTGCACATGGTGAACCATGTTGAACAGCGATATTATTGCCCTAATAATTACCTTTGCCTTATCCCTGATTTGGCTGCGCATAAATGACTTCGCTGCCCATAAAGGATGGGTTAGCAGTCAATTAAGCAGGAAAATCATACACATCGGAACAGGACCTATATTTGTCCTCTGTTGGCTGTTATTTCCAAATACTTCTGCCTCACGATATATTGCCGCTCTCGTACCCCTCGCAATCACCACCCAATTTTTCCTGGTGGGTATCGGCGTTTTGCGCGATGACTCTGCTGTCCAGGCAATGTCGCGGACGGGGGAGCCTGGCGAGATTTTACGCGGACCCCTATATTATGGGTTGATCTTCGTAGCCTGTACCATATTATTCTGGTATGACACTCCAATTGGAATTGTCGCCCTAATGCTGATGTGTGGGGGAGATGGTTTAGCCGAGATATTGGGAAGGAATTTCGGTCGCTCCCACCTTCCATGGAATCCTCGAAAAACTTGGATTGGATCGCTAGGTATGTTCTTGGGAGGGCTGCTCCTATCAAGTATTGTAATTGCCATCTTCGTGTGGATCGGAATCTTCTCTACTTCATTTCTTGATATACTCCCTAATTTGGTAATCATCTCATTAGCAGGAACAGCCGTTGAATCACTTTATCTTCGTGATCTTGACAATATCACCGTGACACTCACTGCAGTAACACTCGGCTACTCTTTATTCTAACGATTGAATCTTCCTATTCGACATCAGTTTCAATTGAAAAGAACATGATAAATAGAATAGTGAAGTTGATTAATAACAGATTTGAATTTATCCAATCCATTGACGGATGCGAAGAAATTGGTTAGAATTATTAGACATTATCGGTCATATTTAAAATACTCACAAAACAGAGGTAAACATGGACCTACTTGAACAGACTCAAACCGCACAAATTGATCTCACACCTGCTGCTGCTGATGCAGTTCAAGAATTGCTTGCCAAACGTGATTTAGGAGAACTTGCTTTACGAGTTTTCGTTTCAGGGGGTGGGTGTTCAGGATTCCAATACGGTATGGCTCTTGAAGACAACATACGCGAAACGGACATAGTTTCAGAACAACATGGGGTGAAACTTGTCATCGACGATGTCTCGATCAACTACCTCGATGGTGCCAAGGTCGATTTTGTTGACGAAATCATGGGCAGCGGATTCAAGATTGAAAACCCAAATGCAGTATCAACATGTGGGTGTGGCAGTTCCTTCAAGACCAGTGATGATCAGGCAGCTGCAAATACGGGTGGAGGGTGTAGTTGTTAAGACCTATTTGAGGATAACTCATAAAAGGAATATCAAGGACGCATTTATTTGCGTCCTTTTTATTTCCCCCTAAGAAACGAAATTAGGATTCCAAAAATTCCCAGGACTGCCATGCCGATAACCACGATTCCCATGGGGATACTCCCAGGTACGGTTTGAGGAGGCTGATTGGCAAAGGTTGGGATCACGAGCGGTGGTGGGGCAGTATAAGTTGGTAATCTAGTTGGAGGTAGTTCAAGAATAAATTGAGCAGCCAATGTCGGATCTACGGTTGGTGTTGTACGCGGTGTTGGCGTAGGAGGGGGCTCAACTATTGGTATACTTCCAGTTACATTTACCAAAGGCGAGTACACCCAACCTGAACTGCCAGGAACTCCAGGATAGAATATTTGTATCCAATCTCCTCCAGGAGTTCTTCCCCGTGCAGGAGTAGTCTGTCCAACAATCAATACACCGATGATGTCATATTTTGCACTGGGACCCGATCGAACATTAATACTATCTTGATCGACGTCCCTCCGTACATCTACGATCGGGCCTTGCGGAGAACCAGTTACAGTTGGAACTGCAACGGTTGGAATTTGGGCTTTGACATCCAGATCATACACATTTACAGATAACGAGATAATTATTGCCCAGGCAAAACTGATTATTACAAGCAGTCCAATTTTTTTTCTACTCATTATTAATAATTAAATTTCTACACCTGAATCTGAGGAGCAAGATTATAATCTATTCTGATGGATTTTCCATGAATACTCAGGAGCGATTAACACATGGATCGTAGGATATTTCATGGGTCGATTACAGCTAATGATCTAGGGCAGGCATTGGTAGCTCAATTCAACCGTGGTAATCTTCAGGCACAACAATTTTCAAGGGATGGAAAGGTCATCGTTCAGATTGCGACCAGAGTGAGACCATTATCTGGGGGTACCACTGCCCTCACAATATACTTGGAAAAAGTCAAGGATGGTGTAGCTGTGCAGGTAGGTGAACAAGCATGGCTGGGTATAGCCGCTAGCATAGGGACAACCATTTTGTCGGTTTGGCGAAATCCATTCAATCTAATCCACCGCTTGGATGATATTGCCCAGGATGTTGAGAACATACAGGTGTCTGAGCAAGTCTGGACATTGATTGATAATTACGCCAGAATGAGAGGGGCAACTTTCGAGTTATCGGAAAGATTACGGCGCATGACATGTGCATACTGTGAAACTGCAAATCCTGTTGGTGAAGCAAGATGTCTGGCTTGCGGAGCACCGTTGGGCGAGGTTCAACCCGATACCTGCTCAAACTGTGGCTTTGTGCTCAAATCAGGGGAGCAGGTCTGTCCAAATTGTAATCATTCAATTGAGGGTTCGGGGATTTCTAGCTAGTTTTAGGGAGATCTGAGTGTTCGAAGTGATTCATTGACAACAGGAAGTAAACTTGATTCTATTGAGTTTCTTTGTGGTGCGAAATCCATCGTTTTTTGCCCGGATATGCGGGCTTCCAAGCGTCTTGAAAGTTTTTCCAATGCTGGAACCGTGTATAAATACCCCACCTTACCAATCATGACTGCAGCTTGCATTCGTATATCTATGGGAGTTTTAGAATCATTGAGTATATCGATTAAGTGATTACCTGCGAATGGACATGCATTAAGTAATCGGCTAACGTGTTCCTCGATGGAATTATATTCAGCTGACACTTGCAATAATGCGTATATCTGGCGTGTGCGAAAACCGGAAAGATAGAGATGTAAGCTGCTGCGAACTTCCTCTGGGGCGGGGAATCCGTTTTCATCTGGAGTCAGTACCTTCCCCAATACTTCGATAATCCTTGCTCTAAGTTCTAGGGTTGATTCAGTTATTTTGGTGACCAGGATATATGATACGACCGGTGAAAAGCGAGGGGCATCGATTTCGATTAATTGTTCCAATGCATCTATACGAACTTCTGGATCCGCTTTGGTCAGGTCCTCAAGAGCGCTCCAGACCGCGGGGAATAATTCTAAAGTTCCAATACTCTCTTCAAGGAGAAAAAGTTGAGGTTGAGGGGATATAGATTGGGGGAAATCCGGGAACATGTTGAACAGTATACACCAGAATCAATCAAATTATTCGAATTTCTAATGTTCTATTGAATGATAACGGACAACAGCACCTTGATTTACAATACAAAGATAATGGAAACCACCTACGCAGCACCCATTTTTTTCCTGAACACATCTGGAACTGATTATTTAATCCGATATGTAATCGAACCATTTAACATAATGTCTATGCGCATTTGCGATGATTAAACGCTGTATAACACAACTCCCCTGTGTATTTTCGCTGAATGCCCAACAAGCATCTATAATCATGCTATCCTAGCCACCCAAACTCAGGAGTCCTCTTTTGTATCAGCAAATTACCCTGCAAAGCCTGCTCATTGGAATATCTATCGCCGCTCCTGTCGGCCCCATTGGTATCCTTTGCATTCGCCGAACCCTGGTTGAAGGGCGTATCGCAGGATTTGTCTCAGGATTGGGTGCCGCGACGGCCGACGCCCTATACGGCGCTATCGCCGCTTTCGGGCTAACATTTGTTTCAGTCTTCCTAATCAAACAGACTTTATGGCTCAGACTTGGTGGAGGCTTGTTTCTTCTCTATCTTGGAGTGAAAGCTTTTACTGCTGCGCCCACCATGAAGGAAGCCATAAGTTCCTCCACCGAGAATAAAAATGGAATATTAAATAATTATGCGTCTACTTTCGTGCTGACGATTACCAATCCACTGACGATTCTTTCTTTCGCAGCGATATTTGCTGGTTTCGGAATTGGCAGCGATGTATCCGACGACTACCTAGCAGCATCAATCATGGTGATCGGTATCTTTCTCGGTTCGACCACCTGGTGGTTCATACTAAGCGGTCTTACCGGATATTTTCGCAGAAGAATAGGTGAAATATCGATGATCCGGCTCAATCGCATTTCTGGGGCGATCATCTTTGCTTTCGGCTTGCTGGCATTGATCAGTACTTTATTAAGATGGAAATAATTCACCCATCCTATTTATTACCTGATGGTAAAATATTTCCTACTATTCCATTACCCATTACTCAAAGACAATCTAAATTCCTGACACTCACCTTACGAAATACCTATCAAGATATTGATGAGTCACACCATCAACTGCCCGAAAATGCAAATTGAGCAGCGCTTGAGGGTGACGGCCATGCTCAATTTGGATCGAAAGGTAAACAACCCGGTCATCATCCTGCATAAATTCACAAGAATCACAACAACATATGATTATCAAATCAACCAGGAGTATCTTGTAAAAATTTGAGTGTTAGAATGAGACAGTCTATTGTCAAATAGAAATCACAATAAGAACTTGCAATCAATTATGTGAAAAATGAAAAAATCAGTTAATTTAGGCAAACCAGCCCCAGATTTTAGACTTAAGACTTTCAATGGTGACGTGTTCGAACTGTCCGAATTTAGACAGAACAAGAATGTCATCCTGGTGTTCAACCGCGGGTTCACCTGACCATACTGCCGCAAACACATGTCGCAGTTGCGGCAGGATTATTCAATGTTTCTTGAAAAGAATTCGGATGTAATTGTCATAGGACCAGAGACAGCCGAGAAATTTAAAAATTATTGGACAGAACACGATCTCCCCTTTATCGGTTTACCAGATCCTATACATGAAGTTCTTAAATTATATGGACAAGAGATCAAAATGTTAAAATTTGGGCGCATGCCAGCACAAGTTATGATTGACAGAAATGGCATCGCTCGGTATATCCACTATGGCAACTCAATGTCTGATATCCCCAAAAATGAGGAGCTGCTCGGGTTGCTTGATGAGTTAAACAGTGAAATGATAAACTATAATTGATCTCCTTACTTTCACTTACCTCGCTGTGTTCAGTTGAATAGATGAATTATAAAATGCCGGCGATTAAGAAGCTTTCTTATCACAGAGTTGGATAATCCAGTGAAGTTTTCGATGGTGATCCACCTTTCACCCCCCAGGTATGTTTTACCCTAGCTCGGAGTGTGGCAGAAATCCTCCGCTCATGGACAGAAATCAGACGCTATTCCAGCAAATATTCAATTCCTGGGATTACAGTAATACAGGATCAGAATCGGCTGCTTATCAGGATAGCCCAATTAATATTTATCCATATGAACTAATGGCTCATTACCCAACCATATATTGGATCCCGGTGTGCATTCCATCGACAACGCAGAATCAAACTTTATTATAATTCTTCCCAGATATGACCAATTGGAGCAGGTTATTTCCTTTGTCTCAGGAACAGGTACAACCAGACTGCCAGGATGATCCAAAGCAAAACTACCAGAATTACGACAATCCATGTCGAAGGCGGTATACCAGAATTGAATACAGATAAAGGGGTTGAGCTAGGTGTAATAGTTGGTTTTAGCGTTGGTGAAGGTGTATGAGAAGGGGTTTGGCTTGGGAATTGAATCGTGATTGACACCAACGGGATAAGAGTAGTCGTAGGTGTG
>SDBU01002125.1_pt1 | contig 26968 bp, 33 predicted proteins | sample 2277071 | NCBI WGS metagenome assembly SDBU01 (sample SAMN10397929, study PRJNA504765) | marine sediment metagenome | isolation source: marine sediment core GS08_GC12, 126 cmbsf | place: Arctic Ocean: Gakkel Ridge, Loki's castle | collected 2008 | reverse complement strand
GTACTGACGAGGTTGCTAAGATCGTCTCCCTATACCAAGGGAACACGGGTCGCCCCTCGAAGCGAAAGGCAAAGGCCGCACCAGCCAAACAGGCCGAACCGAGTATCAGAGACCATGTCCTTGAACTTAGAGAGAAGGGATTCTTCAAGGACAAGAGGTCTCTCGCCAGCGTACAAGAAGCCCTTGAAACCAAGGGACACAAGTACAAGGTCACATCTCTGTCTGGCCCTATGCGAGACCTTGTTAGGGACGAGGAGCTTGAGCGTGTGAAAGAGGAGCGCAACTATGTATATTATCATAAGCAATGACTATATCCATCTGTTAATAGGACTACGAGATAAGGCCTCCAGTGTTGATTGAGAGGTTTCGCGAGATTGATGATGAGGTCAAATCGGCCATAGCGAAGGAAACTTCAAAACTGAAGCTCGGCATGTGTGTGCTGACCCTGGCACAGGATCAGTTTGAGACCGACTATCTCTCAGCCGATGAGATTGTCGAGGCACTTGACAGACTAGGAGTGGCGGTCGAGCGTTCCAATCTACTAAAAGCTTTTGCACGGGCTGGAGATAAAATACGTTGTATTACCAAAGACGGGATAAAGAAATTCAAGGTCATGACCTTGGGGCGCCAAGAAGTCGAGGAGATACTCTCGGTCTCAGGACCCCAAGTTATCTATGTGGAGGATGGGCAACCTAGAACGGCTCGGGCACGATTGGCAGAGATTCTTGCGACGTTGAACGGAGAAGTCCGCATTTGTGATCCTTACTATGGAGCGCATAGTCTGGATGTCCTGCAAATGATCCCGTCTTCATGCGAGGTGCACTTCCTAACCGCTAGGACAAATGAAAAGACTAACAAGCTACATCGTGAAATATCCGACTTCAAGAACGAGTATCCACATATCAAGCTCAGAGCCTACCCTAAGCCTGTTGAACTGCATGACAGATATCTGATAGACCAGAACCGCCTTTGGCTTCTAGGTCATGGTATCAAGGATATCGGTAATAAGGAGTCTTTCATCATTCAGATTGATGCACAAGTTGCATCCGAATTAATCGATAACCTAAGGTCAGTCTTTGATCAGCGATGGTCAAAGGCTAATCCGATTTGACTTTTAGCGATGTCATCCAGCTCATTGGGAGGAGCATAGCAGCCCAACGACTCTTTGGAGCCGACCAAGCTATTGAGTGCTTTCGGGAGTGTTTTTCGCGTTTGAGGCGTTGAAGTTGTGTTCAGCCTCACTGTATCAGCCTCTTGGCGGCTGAGCTACAGGTCGTTGGCTGGTACACCGAGCGGGATTCGAATCCATCGCCTATTGATAGAATTCACCAGCACATGCTTAGTTGGCGCTATGCATTGTTTAGGTCGTATGTTTGGGCTGGATAACTACTATGTCTACGGCGCTCTAGCCGCCTCGAAATCTCCCCATGCTGATCGTACGTCGTCCACGAGAGAAGCTTGTAGCGAGTTCCGTAACTGTCTAGAATCGACAGGGGGGTTGACAAACGGGACTATCTGTGGTATAAAGTAGTCAGCGAGTAAATCCCACATGACGTGCCTACCGATAGCATAAGTTGCATGTATTGCAACCGTCATGTGGGTTTCGTCTTTCTAGTACCTTTTCCCAGCGACTTCAGAAATACCACTTTTGCAGGCTCTTTAGAAACGGGCTGACTAGGTCGAAGAAGCGGTTGTCCCCCCATGTAAAAAACCGATAAATCGACCACGAAACAAAATCGGCGGCGCGTAAACCATAAATCTCTCGCGAATCCTCATGACGAACCTCAAAATTGAGGAATCGTCCTTTCTCCCAAAGAACCTTGGTGCGGATATATCCATCAAAGTGCATGTGGGGATGCCGTTCTTTAGAACGCTTGTCTACAAGTAGGTCAACATTACCGTCGTATTGAATGACTCTGGGAACAATGACTTGGCCTGCATAGTAGTTGTGAAGAATACCAAAGGGCAAAGTACGAAGGTTGTCATTGATGTTCCGTTTGTTTATGACGATGGCATCCGCCTCAGCGTCGAGGCGGCTAATACGATTTAGCATCAGGCAGATTGCAGGCACTGGGTCTTGCTTGAGGGTAAAAGAGTCGGGTATTCTCCTGTCCCTCTTGCAGTTAAAGAGAGTCGATGCCTTGACTTCAACATCCTTTGGCCATCCTTGCCTGACAAGGTAGGCATCGAATTCCTGTACTACCCTTTTCAGTCTCTTTGACTGATTGGTGCACAGAAGAGCCACGACATAGTACTTGGAACTAGCATCATGGAAACCCAGTTCTCCTGATTCATCAGAAAAAATCAACATCTTTCATCCTCCAACGTTCATATTAGCTCTTCATCATCTACGCTATCGAAGACTAGATTCAGATGCTGCACAACGTCAAACCCCTGCCACTATTCAAGTATCAGACCCTGGCCAGGTCTATTGACAAGGGGATTCCTTTCTGCTATACTTTTCTTAGCCAATGGGTAGACTCCCGTTGGTCGGACGCTCCCCTTGCTCCCTGCAAGGAAGAGGTGAGCTGTCCGGTCGCCAGCTATGGACGGAAAGGGAGCTGGTGGCTAGTATTCAGCTCCCTTTCCGGTGGTACCGGAATATGCCGCTTGGGCCTCTTTCCACCTCCTGTACGCGCATAAGTGCCATGTTGATTATGCGCCTGGGAGAACCCTTCTTGAAGACAAAGCCACCCGCCTTCAGTTGCTCCGCCAGCTGATCAAGAGTCAGCTTGCCACGCTCCTTGAGGAGTCTTAAGCAGGCTTCCCTCGGCGACATGCCCGCGAACCTCGTATCTTCGTTCAGTAGCAATCGTACCTGTTCCTCTTTGTGGCCGAGGCGCTGCAATTCCATCTTGTAGAATTGCTCGGAAGCCGCTAGTCGTTGGCGAGCGTCTTCAAGAGACGATTCGGCAATCTTCTTTCGCTCCTCGGCTTCGGTCACTTGAGCATGATACTGGCGAACACCCTCTGCCAGTCTTCGAAGATAGTCAGAATCGCTATAATCGCCCATACGTCTACCTCCAATCGAATGATACCATAAGTTCCGGCAATTGTCAAGGGTCATTCAACGCTCTCCAATTGGAGCCTGAATTAATCGTGAAGTCCAATAACACTAAACAATACAAAAGGGCAGCATGAGACCAATGCTGCCCTTCCGATTTAGCTGCTACTATCCTAGACCAAATTACCCTCATCAACTAACTTTACATAGTATTGCGCAACATGCTAACTAAAGTTTGACACTTGACAAAGAAAGTCGGAGCATTGTATAATTCGAGTTATGTCGAAAAATCGAAACTTTGACCCGGACCGGTTCGCTGAGGTATTCGGGGCGCTGTCCAACCCTCACCGGTTGCGCATCTTCCTGCGCCTGGCGTCCTGCTGCAGGCCAGGAACCGTCTGTGGCACGGATGCGGGTATGCGCTCCTGTGTGGGAGACATGGGAGAAGGCATGGGGATCGCGCCTTCAACGCTCTCTCACCACATCAAGGAGCTTCGCCGCGCGGGTCTCATTCGCATGCAGAGGAGCGGCCGAAGGGTGGAGTGCTGGGTTGACCCCCAGACCTTACGGGATCTATCCGAGTTCTTCTCCAGAGCGGTCGATGAGGAGCTTCCTGAGGCTGAGTAGTAGACATAACGGTTATGCTCAAGATGGATGAGCGACCAGGTGAGGACATCGGGCGGTCAGAGAGAGCCTCGAGGAGATCGCCAGGCGTGATGCACTGAATGAGCCTCTTGGAAGGTAGGCTAGCCATCCGTGATCGAGTTGGCGCTTAGTTTTAAGGTTATTGCCCTTGACAAACTAGGGCATACATTGTATACTTCGATTAGTTTCGAAAATTCGAAGTATTGACAGGAGAGTGCAGCATGAAAGAGCGACAAGCGGAAGACATCAGGCAAGCGGTCAGAGAGACGTATGGGGAGATCGCGCAGCGGGGCGATGGGGGCTGTGGATGCGGCCCATCACCTTGTTGCGACGCAGGAGCGCAGGTCTCGGCCAAAGAGATGTCCTCGCGAATCGGGTACTCGCAGGACGAGCTGGGCAGCGTTCCCAAGGGCGCCAACATGGGACTGGGTTGCGGCAATCCGCAGGCCATCGCTGACCTGAAGCAGGGAGAGGTAGTCCTCGACCTGGGCGCCGGCGGCGGGTTCGACTGCTTCCTGGCGGCGCAGCGGGTGGGGGAGGCCGGCAGGGTCATCGGGGTGGACATGACTGCGGAGATGGTGGCCAAGGCCAGGGAGAACGCCAGGAACGGCGGTTACGATAATGTCGAGTTTCGCCTGGGGGAGATCGAGCACCTGCCGGTGGCTGACGGGAGCGTTGACGTGATCATCTCCAACTGCGTGATCAACCTCTCGGCTGACAAACCCAGCGTCTATAGGGATGCCTATCGAGCGTTGAAGGCAGGGGGGCGTCTGGCGATCTCGGACGTGATCGCCACGGCACAGTTGCCCGACGAGATTCGCAATGACCTGGTGCTCCATTCGGCCTGCGTCGGTGGCGCGGAAACAGTGGAGGAACTGGAAGGCATGCTGACGAAGGCCGGGTTCCGGGACATCCGCATTCAACCCAATGTCGAGAGCCGTGAATTCATGGAAGAATGGGTGCCCGGCAGTAATATCGGAGACTATGTCGCTTCGGCAACCATAGAGGCTGTGAAGCCTTTGGACTGAACGACCAGCTTGGCCCGGCGCCAACATGCCGTTTTGTCAAGAGGATGGTGGCGTGTGGAAGTAACAACTGAAGCTGGCCAGGCCCAGGATCGGCCTTGTGAGGAGATGAAGGCCTCTCCTCGCTCCTCTGCCGGTAGGGCTTGGCCAGTTGCTCTACTGTCTGCAAGGTCAGCGCTGAATGCCCGCCCTTCGTGCCGACTCGTTAGAGGACGCTGGATGCTTACCTGCGAGCGTACACCTCAGCGGCGAGCACCAGCGGGTGCTTGGTCCGGGCATTGCGGGTGGTTCTCAGAATGGTGGTTTTGCGGAAACCAACCCTACGAAACTCCTCAAGGAAGGTCCCGCCTTCCTCGGCTCCTGCGATTCAGGCGAACCAATCTGCTTCGCTCTCCTGGATCGCCGGGGGGAGTGGTTCCTTCAGTATGAGTTCGGCTGCGTAGACCGCACCGCCCTGCCGCATCACGCGGGCGAGCTCGACGAATATCGCGTCCCGCCCTGGATTCAGATTGAAGATGCCGTTGACCAGGGCTATGTCAATCGATCCCCCTCCGATGGGGAGGTTCTCGGCACCTGCCTGATAGAACCGCACGTTGTCGGCTTCGGCCTCCGCTGCAGCTTGGCGAGCACGGGCAAGCATGCTGCCGCTAAAGTCTATGCCGATTACCTTACCCTTGGGGCCCACCCGTTGTGCGGCGATCAGAGTATCCAGGCCTGATCCACAGCCCAGGTCGAGGACGACACTACCAATGGGAATGTCGGCAAAGACAGCAACGTTTGAAACGCCGGAGAACGCCACTGCAGAAATGGGCGACAAGCGGGCAAGGAACTCTCGCGGGTACCCCAGGCTCTCCGCGAAACGCCAGCCTACCGGAAATGGATGTTCATCGTGTGGATTCTCCGCCGCTGCCGAATAGGCTCTCCGAACGCCCTGGCGAAGCCGATCCATCTTGACCCTTTTCATTAGCTCCTCCATCTGGAAGCGTACCATTGCTTCACGCTGAGCCAGACCGACCGTGCATTGCAGGGAATCGCTGTTCATAGCCTTTAAGGAGTGTATCATATTGGTGAACTAACTGTCAATCTCGGACGTGATCGCCACGGCAACGTTGCCGGACGAGATTCGCGGTGACCTGGCGCTCCATTCGGCCTGCGTCGGTGGCGCGGTCACAGTGGGAGAACTGGAAGGCATGCTGACCGAGGCCGGATTCCGGGACATCCGCATTCAACCCAATGGCGAGAGCCGTGAATTCATGCCAGAATGGGTGCCCGCTAGTAACATCGGAGACTATGTCGCTTCTGCAACCATCGAGGCTGTGAAGCCTGAGGGCTGAGCGACCAGCTTGGCCCGGCGCCAGCATGCCGCTTTATCAAGAAGACAGTGGCGTGTGGGAGTGACAACTGAAGCTGGCCAAGCCCAGGATCGGCCTTGTGAGGAGATGAAAACGCCTGCTCGCTCCTCGGCCGGCAGGGCTTGGCCAGTTACTCTGCTGTCTGCAAAGGTCGAAGTCTATGACCTATGGCTTGGCGTGATAGCCGACAGCCTTCTCGACCAGTTCCTGGTCAGTCTTAGGTGTGGCTGAACCACCCATGACGTGACACTGCCGGCAGGCAAAGTCCAGGCCAAGCTGCGACAGGGACCTCGAGCCGTCCTCGGTGAACTGGCCAATCTGGTCAGGATCGATGGCCATCAGATGGGTGCGAATGTCGCCGGTGAACTTGTCCGCGTCGCCCACGGCACTCTTGGTCACACGGGGCATGTGGCAGGTAATGCACGTTGCCACGGCCGGGTGCAACATGGAGTCCTGGTACGTGGCCTGCTCGGAGTGGCAGCTCTCGCACTGAGTGCGCGTCGTCTGTGCGTCGCGCTGGCGGAGCTGTACCACGCCCGTGTGCGGATCGTGACACTCCACGCAATCTAGTGTGCTGTGTTTGCTCTGGAACAGCTCCTCGTACTGCGCACGGTGCTGGATGAAGCCTCCACTGGCGCTCACCGTCTCGGGTGAGCCACGCAGGTGGCACTGGCCGCACAGTTCCGCGTCGCGATCCACCACCACGGCCACACCATAGGGGTCTTCAGCGTGCAGGCTGCCGGGGCCGTGGCACTGCTCGCACCTGATGCCCGGCTCAGCCCAGGTTCCGATGAGCCCTTCCAGCCCGTCCTGGTTGCCTTCGGGGTTGTAGCCGGTGGTATGGCAGGAGCCGCAATCATAGGGTTTTTCTTCCCCCGGATGGTATGCCACCCATCCGGGTTCCGTTCCCACCACCTCGTTGGCAAAGTTGTACTGGGTCGTACCCTCCTGGTCCCCGGTGATGATGAATCCGTTCTGGTCTATGAAGCGGGCTTTCCAATTGTATCCGCCGATGACGTAGCTGACATCATCCCAGGTGTATCCCTTCGGAGGTTCGGGGACTTCGGTGAAGGGATAGTCCGGGGGTTTGCCGTCCACCACCGGATTCAGTTTATAGGCGTGGCCGGACCGCATGAATACGCCGTAGGTTTCCTCGTGGCACCCGCTGGTGCCGCAGGTTTCCGAACCGACGTAATCGGCGCCAACCGCGGCAACGGCTTCTGTGGCTTCGCCGGGCGGCCCCGGTGTAGCCTCGGACCCTGGTGTAGCCTCGGGCACCGCTGATTCCTGTGGACTCTGGGGCACTACTGGTTCCTGTGGACTCTCGGACACTGCTGGTTCCTGTGGACCCTGTGGCCCTTCCGTTCCACAAGAAGTCAACAGTGCCACAACCAGAATCAGAGCCACAATGCCCAGTGCGGTGACATGCTTTCTTTGCATGGTCTTCTTCCCCCTGGTCATGAATGAACCGTCACTCTCCATTCCAACGAAGTGTGAACCCAGCGGGGGGTTGATAAGTGATTGTTCATCCTATGTCGGATTCTGTTTCGAAGTATGCTAGAAGGTTATAACCTTATCACTTTCCATAGTCCAATCGGCCAGATCTAGCATTCCTGCAATCTGGACGCTCTCAATCAAGTCATCCTCTTCCAGGCCGCGGGCCTTAATGCAGGTGCCGCAGACTTTGACCACAGCACCTTTGGAAAGAACAACTCCGAGCATTAGCGCCAGGTTGTAGTAACCTTTGGGTGTCTCTTGTCCTTTCTTTCCCGCGCTCACCGAATCACCGAGAAGGAAGATATTCACCTGTGCTTTCTTCCCCAGTAGCTCGCTGGCCAACCTCAGGGCGTTCCACACCTTCTCCGTTCCATAAGGAGCATCGTTGATAATTATGGTGAGCTGTTCCATATTCGTTCCTCCTTTTCGAAGTTTAAGTGAGGAAGGGGTTTCACTCCGCCGAAATCATCCTAGCCACCCGAGAGAGAGGATGCCCTTTGGCCTTGATCTCTAGAGTATTGAACCAGCCGAAGGGGGTGCGGATGACGGAGAAACCTTTCTAGGCCAGCCTCTCCTCCGTCATCCGCAAGACTCTCACCGCTACCTGAGGGCTGCTCAACTTGCCAAACAGGTGGGCGAAAGGGTGAAAGACGATGTTGTTCACCTTCAAGTCCATCGCTAGTCTGTTGATTTCCTCCGTTGCCCTCTCCGCCACCACAGCCGGTGCAAACTCATCATCCTTCTCCACGATGGAGAGCACGACAAGGGCTTCCCTCACCTCCGTCTGGGGATCGTCAAAAACCTCAACCACCTTGGAACGGCCCCGCTCTGTGACCCGGCAGCAAAAGTAGTCAACATGCAATATAACGAACCTCATGATAGAGACACTTCGAGCACTTCCCTTTCCTCTACGTCTCAACAGCGACCAGTCACAGGTTCCTGTGGTGCAAGCAGATGACGTAATGGGTCTCACAACATTATGCTATCCACCGAGCGACGGTCCCGACGCAGGTGAACTCTGCATCATCCGGGTGGGCGATGATCACCAGCGCCCTTTGTGGCTCTGCCTCATCTTGATCTCTTAAGAGGCGGCCTATGACAAGAAGACCAGCGGCATGATCAAGAGTGTCTTGGTTCGGCGGCCGAAGCAGGTCGATTTCACAGGTTCGTACTGGCGGCGCACGGCGTGGTTAGCCCAGTTCGCTCTTCCTACACCCATCCGTATGGCGTGTAGCTATTGTAGACCCGCCAGGTGAAGGCAGCGATGGCGATGACCAGCAGGGCTGTCAGCCATAGTGGGAAGGGAGTCCAGACCTGCACCCCCAACATGGAAACCGTCAGTACTACAAACATACAGACGGATGCCATGCGTTTGCGACGCAAGCGCAGGGCACCAATGCTCTGTGCAACTTCTGCGGGCATTGGGTTGCTTGCGGCTTGAGCAAAGAGGGCGTCGATGCGCGGCTGTAGGCTGACGTGGACCGAGGTCAGGAGCCCAGCAATCAGCAAGAGTCCCAAGAACTTCAGTCCCAGCGTTGGATTCTCGACCAGTGCATCCAGCCCCAATCCACGCAACAGCACCAGAGCCACCCCACTGACTAGAGCCGTGGCCTGGAACACGAAGCAGGGAATGGTGCGGTTCTTGATGATATTCTCCATATAGATGTCCACACGGTCACCCAGGGGCGGACCCAGCCGAACGCGTTGGTTGACGCTAACCAGAGCGTAGACGGGCCACGCCATAAGGATGGCAGTGAGGATGTGGATGACCTGGACAACAGAAATAACAGTAGCCATGGTTTTCCTCCTTCTCATATTTTGCAGATAGACGCCAAACTCAGAACTCCAAGTGGTTTACCAACAGTGAACCGCCAAACGAAGACACCATCAACCCCAACAACAGTACTTGCTGCCCCATTCCCCAAGCGCTAAGGTCCTCCTACACTCTCTATATGGCCCTTTCGCCTTCGTGGACCCGGTCGAAGATGCACCTGCACCATGCGGTATCACTTGCGGTTCCGTACTCCCTCCTTTCTCCGTCTGCTCCTACCGACACGAGCACCCTCGCAATCTCTGCCAAACGGTGGATAGGCGCGCCTGCTTTAGGGGACATGGTACTCCAACTTAGTTCGGAAGGGGACGGCGTTGGCTAGGCAGAAGACCCCAGGGCACCGTTGGGCCGCTAGATCCTCCAATTCCCTGATTTTCTCCTCCGGCGCGTCACTCTCCACCGAAATATTGATCCTCACCTCTTCGATGATAGGCTCCTCAGAGAGGCCGAAAACCTTAGAGAAATTGACATCGCTCTCTGCCGTCACCCGCAACTCGTGGAGTGGGATCCCCATCATGGCCGCCATGGTGGCGAAGGTCGCAGCGTAGCAGGAGGCCAGGCCGTAGAGACAGTAGTGCATGGGGCCGGGTTTGGTTCCACCCCCCCCTTGGCCGGTGGGCTGATCAGCCTCCACCAGAATCTCTCCACCCTCGAAGCCTAGACGGGCAGAGAACTGTGGGTTCCCCTCTTCCAAGTTCCAACTACCCTCGACCCTGTTCACCTTCCTGGTCTTGGCGGTGTCGGCCTGGGCATCCCCGATCGTCTTCTCAAGCCTCTCCACATTCACGTTGTTTAGATTCACTTTTCTACTCCGTCATTTTTTGATGCTAGAGCCTTCTCATTGCAATGTCTTGAGGAAGTCCAGCAGGTCGTTCAGATCCTCCTTCGACATATCCGAGCGCGGCATAGTGAGGTCTAGAGGTTCTCGGGCTGGGTTCAGCCCCTCCGTGATGGCCCTCTTGATTAGCTCATCGTCATAGGGAGGATGTTCCTCGCCTTCGTCGTGTTCCTCCGCTATCAGGTGTTCATATCTTATGTCCGAGGGAATAGCGGTCCCCATCATGACCGGCGATCCACCCCGGCCGTCTGCGCCGTGGCAACTCGCACAACTTCCTCCATGCATGTATAGCCACATGGGCCCGCCCCGATAAGTGATGGTGCGACCAGAGTCGCTGGTGCCGGTGAAGTAGATGCGCTCTCCGTTGGAGGAGTAGCCTCCAGCCGATCCCCGGTCCCGCATCATGCCCGAGCCACCCTGCCAGCGAGAAGCGTTGGCGTTGGGGGCCGGATAGACCAGGCTCCCATAGATTCCCACCAGCACTGACCCCACCAAGACAGCAACTCCTATCACGATGAACCACTTGAAGCCGCTAGTCATCAGGGAGCCTCCTTGAGTCCAACTTCTGCCCGCACTCGGGACAGTGTTGCCAAGCCGCGTAAATTTGGGTATCGCAGTTCGGACAAACCTTGCCTGGCTGCACTTGGGTCTGGCCCTGTGGCCAACCGATGGCTCTCGCCAGCCAGGCTATGCCCAGCGCTAGCAGGACGAGGAAACCTAGGGGGAAAAGGCACATCAGACCCGAGGATAGCCATCCCCAAGGGCCACCATAGCCAGACATCATCCCTCCCTGCCCCATCATACCTCCCTGCCCCATCATGCCTCCCCATCCGCCCATCATACCACCACCCCAACCGACGGAGAGCAAGCCGATGCCCACCAAGAAGACTAGTAAAACCACTATCCCGAATACAGCAACTTGAGCCCAGTTGAATCTCTCCATCGTTCTACTACCTCCTATCTGATCGCTCGGTTCTACGGAGCCCTAGCCGGATTTGCCTCCTGTAGCTTCAGCCAATTCTGCGCTCTCAGCCAACTGGTCGTGTAGGACCTCTCGGATCAACATACAAGCCTGGATGATTTTGGGATCAGCCACGCAATAGTAGCTATTGACACCCTCTCTTCTAGCGATCACTACCCCCCTCTTTCGTAAGATAGCCAGATGCTGCGACAGATTAGCTACCCGAATGCCCATCCGGGAGGCCAGTTCTCCTACCGACATCTCGCCCTCCCGCAGCAGATCGAGGATCTCTAGGCGCTTGGGATTAGAAAGGGTCTGACAGATCTCGGCGTGGAGCTCATAGATTCTCTTCTTTGTATCCTGTTCTTGATCCATGTGAGGCCAGAGTCCAATTATAGTATCAGAGTTTCGAAACTGTGCAAGTGTACCATAAGTCAGCGAGTTTGTCAAGGACCCTGTATCTCTGGGTTGTGTTCTCCACTCAGCACTAGGCTCAGCTTGCCTGAGGCTCTCTCCCTAGACTGCCCTGCTCCGTCCTGTCACTGTTCATTCGCTCCTCCTTCCGGAAGCGTACCATTGCTTCACGCTGAGCCAGACCGACCGTGCATTGCAGGGAATCGCTGTTTATAGCCTCTAAGTAGTGTATCCTATTGCTGAACTAACTATCAATCTGGGCTCGATTGCCCCGCTCGCTGCCTTAACCTCGGGAACCCGTGTCAGTGCTCTGGCGAGGATTGCATGGTGCTTCCAACGGTGATACACTGCTAGGAAGGAAGTCAATCCACGACTAACAGCCGAAAGGAGGTCTCGGATGAACTGTATGTCTGGTTTGCGAGTGAGGAGGGACAAGCCAAAGACCAATGGCGGGTAATTGTGACGGCGAGCTATCCAGCCCGGGCTGTCTATTGAGGCAGGATAGATCCGAATAATCAGCTGCCAGCTAACACCCGTTGAGCTCTGATCGTTATGTCGCCCGAGCTGTCCAGCTTCATGAGGTCACTTCAATTCTCCGGCGACTTTATCGCCGGAGACCGGACAAAACCAAGTTAGAAAGGAGAATACCAATGAATACTGAATTGAAGGAACACTCAAATGAGGACAAAGGCAAGGACGAAGGCCAGACATCCGTGTTTGGGTTTATTGGCAGATTCGCCGTAACCTGGACTGTAGTCTACTTTATCGCTGGGATGATTTTTGCCACGCTAATGAACTATCGCGAACTGTTTGCTACAGCTGAATACGCATTCATGCGGCCTTTCGAACACCCACTGGTCATACTTGGCCCCAGCTTGCAGGTCTTTCGAGGCGCTCTCCTGGCTCTAGCTTTCCTGCCATTTCGCAAAGTCATCACAGGGAACAAACGAGGCTGGATATACATTGCTGTTGCGCTATGGATTCTCCTTCATGTAGGGGCAGACGCGGCAAACCCAGGCAAAATTGAAGGTCTCATCTATGCCGACTATACTGCTGCCATTCATTTCGCCACCTGGCCTGAATCTATATTTTCCACCTTGGTCTTTGCGTGGGTATTCCACACATGGGAAAGAAACCCGAAAGACAAGCGACTGTCTATCCCGTTGATCGCCGCACTTGTTATCACTGTAGCTATGGCCATTCTCGGGCTTCTATTTACGCCCCCGGCGTGAGAACCCATCCGACGCGTGATGAGAAACAGATAGTGGGCTGCTTGCAGTGGTAGGTTAGGTCGTAGTAAGCGGACATCAGGCTGTGTTGTGGTGTCTGTCGTAGGGTTGCCTATTGAGCCTGTCAGTGGAGCAGGTTATTGTAACGAATGGTAATGATGCGTAGGGGCGGGTGGTTTGGCATGGAGTTTGAGAGCGGCATAACGAGCGCTTGCACCCGACCACGCCTATTGGCGTGCGGTATCGGCGGCTCCTTTGCAAAAAGCAGTGCCTTGTAGCGGAGTTGGTTAAGCATGGCCCGGCGTGGTGGATGGCGCCAAGGCCGCGACAGGAATCGCATGAGGGGGGATAGGAGCTGGGCGGCTCCATGTTTCCTCCGTTGAGGAGATGTTGCGAATGAAACGCATCAACTGGTCGAGCGCGATCGTCACCGCATTGGTCGCCTACGTGGTAGGTTTTGCCGCGTTCCTGGCGCTGTTCGGTAACCCGGTCGTGCGCAATATCATCTACACTCCTCAGGCGGGTCAGAGCGACAAACTGCTGGCGATGTGGCTGACGCTGGAACCTCTTCCGGCGGTGGGCCCGTTCTGGGAACGACTCACCACGTTCGGCGGGCGCACGAGTGCCGTGGCGGGGCTGCTCCTGCTATGGGCCTTTGGCTTGGTATTGATCTACGCCACCGTCGCCGAGGCGCTGCCGGGCGAGGGCTGGCGTAAAGGGTTAGCTTTCGGCGCGATGCTGTGGGTCATGACCTATTTTTTCTTCGAGGTGTTCTTCCCTTTCAATCTGCTGGGCGAGCCATTCGGCATCGTGCTCCTCGAGCTGGCCTTGGAAGCGATCATGGCGTTGGCCTATGGCGTGACCATAGCAGCTCTCTACCGGGTGCCGCCGATCAGGAGCACGGGAAAGGTAATTGACCTCGATGGGACTTCGTAGAACACGGGTGAAAGGAGCGTACCAATGAACGAGATACGCGCGTTTCCCGGCTTTCCGAAGGAGGGACTGCGGTTCCTGGCCGACCTGAGGGACAACAACAACCGCCGGTGGTTCGAGGCGCATAAAGATATCTATAGGGCCCAGCTGCTCGAACCGGCGCAGGCCTTCGTCGTGACCCTGGGCGAGAGGCTGCAGGAGATCTCTCCCCGCATCGTGTTCGACCCTCGCACCAGCGGCAGCGGATCCATCTTCCGCATCTACCGCGACACGCGCTTCAGCAAGGACAAGAGCCCTTATAAGACGCACCTGGGCATATTCTTCTGGGAGGGCGCGGGGAGGAAGATGGAGAATCCCGGCTTCTACTTTCACCTGGAACCGGGCGAGGTGCGGGCCCATGCGGGGCAGCATACTTTCCCAAACCCCATGCTGGCCGCATATCGAGACGCGGTCGTTGATGATAAGCTGGGCGCTAACCTGGAAACCGTGATAGCGAAGGTGCGCAATGCTGGCGCCTATGAAATAGGCGGCGACCAGTACAAGCGCGTTCCGTCCGGCTACGATCGGGGGCACGAACGCGCCGACCTGTTGCGATATAAGGGCATACATGCCTCTTCGCCGCTGGTTGGAGTCCAGGAACTCGGTTCCCCCGATTTGGTTGACATCTGCTTCGAGCACTGCGCCAATATGTCCCCCCTGCATCACTGGCTGGTCAAGGTGGCCAAGCGCGCCAGATAGTGCCAGCTGGATGCCCCAGTTCACAACGGGAAGAGAGGTGGAGAGACGATGAGGGCAGTTGCAATCGCTGGGTATCTGCTGGCTTCTATGATGTTGTTCTCAGGCTGCGGCGCACAAGAGGCCCCAGCGAAAGCGACGGAGGAGGCTCCACCGGAAGTGGTGCGGGAGATTCCCGCAAGTGCGGTGGATCAAATTCCCTCGTATACGGATATTCCTCCGGCCGAGGCCAAGAAATTGATCGGCGAGAACCCCGACTTGGTGATAATCGATGTCGGCGCCCACGTGATGGTACTCATACCGGGGGCGATCGTCTTGCCGGTAGAAGGGGCACTGAACGAAGCTCTTACCACGCTCGACCCTGAAGGGCAATACTTGGTGTACGCGCGCTACGACACTGCCTCGGTCCAGGGCGCTCAGAAACTGGTGGACGCCGGATTCAGGAACGTGTATCGGTTGCTAGGTAACTATCAGGCTTGGAAGGCGGCGGGATACGAAGTGGAAATCTGGGTTCCGACTTTCGAAGAATAGAAGCTGGAGCGAGAGCATCTGCAAGCTGGTGAGGAACTATGACCTAGGATCGAAACAGATTGCGAGATCAAAAAGTAGCGAGTAAGCCTTCAGAACGGTTCACATGAACCGATCCATCTCGGCCTCATGCATGTTCTCTGAGAAGGCTGGGAGGGATGCGCCTGTCTCGAGGATATTTGTTGACACCATTGCTCATTTGTGTAACATTGTGTGATAGGTCGATGCAGTAGGACCCCTTGGGCCAACTTAGGAAAGGCTGGAAGGAGGTTAATCTTGCCAAGAGTCATTCACTTCGAGATTCCTGCGGACGAACCTAAGAGAGCGGTCAAGTTCTACGCGGAAGTGTTTGGCTGGAAGATCGATAAGTGGGAGGGGCCTGTGGACTACTGGCTTGCCCACACCGGCGAGGAGGGGGAGACTGGCATCGATGGCGCCATCACTCCAAGGGAGAACCTGAAGGTCACAGTGAACACCATAGATGTCCCTTCACTGGATGATTTCGTCCAGAAAGTCGTAGAAGCGGGCGGAAAGGTCGTGGTGCCCAAACAAGCAGTTCCTGGAGTCGGCTATATGTCGTACTGCGCGGACTCCGAAGGTAACGTTTTCGGGATGATGCAGGCGGATCCCTCGGCTCAATAGCTAGAATCCAAATCGACTCCATCGTCGATGCCATCCGGCTGACATCGACGATGGGACACAAAGTGTTCGTCTGTCTCATATCCATTCGACCTGCTGGCTTGTGTGAGAAAGGAGGAATCAAGCATGTCCGATTCAGGGGTTTGCTTAAAGGGATACGCGCTGGCCGCCGTCGTTGGTGCGATAGCAGGCGGAGTCGGGGTTGCCATCGCCACCAAGGCTGTTCCCAAGATGATGTCGGCGATGATGCAGAATATGATGGTCCGGATGGGGGAGGGCGGCTGCGACCCGGCGGAGATGTGACAGCGGATGATAGCGGGCTTCGGTGAAGCTCCGAAGACAGGAAGCTAGCAGGATCATAATTCTTGGATAGAGAGCGTGCGCTGTCGGCAATTCTCACACGCTTGAGCGTCGATTGACATCGCGGTGGAGGAATGATGTGGCTGGGAAGGGGAGGGCTTCGGGGATGCTGATTCCAACGCTAGTGATGGCTGCAATTGCAGCCATTCTTCTCGTGGTTGCGTTCATCAGGGGGCAGGGAGAGCACCTCATAGGCCTGCGATCTGCCCTGGATATGACCGTTCAGATCCTGCCGCTTCTGGTCTTTGCCTTCATCGTAGCTGGCCTGGTTCAGGTCCTCCTTCCTCAAGAAGCCCTGGTGAAGTGGGTGGGAGTGGGATCAGGCCTTCGGGGCCTCTTCATTGGCACAGTGGCCGGAGCGGTGGCGCCAGGAGGGCCCTACGTGAGTCTACCCATCGCTGCCGGACTTGTAAGCGCCGGCGCAAGCGTAGGGACTATGGTGGCGTTCCTCACCGGATGGTCGTTGTGGGCGATCAGCCGACTGCCCATGGAGGTGGGCATCTTGGGATGGCGGTTGACGCTCATCCGTCTGGCCTGCACGTTCTTCTTCCCCCCAATCGCTGGGTTCCTGGCTCAGACATTCTTCGGGGGTGGCGTCGGCCGTTCCGTATGAGATGTTTCGGCAGATTGACGATCCTGATGACGCGACGATGAGGGAGAAGGTGCTGCTATCGTGGAGCGGCGGCAAGGATAGCGCGCTCGCTCTACACGAAGTACAAAAGGACCAGGAGTATGAGATTGTAGCCCTCTTGACCACGCTGACCGAGGACTACGACCGGATCAGCATGCACGGCGTGCGGCGAACCCTTCTGGAGCGGCAGGCCAGTTCCCTTGGATTTCCCCTAGAGGAAGTGTTTATCTCGAAGGATGCTTCAAACGAAGAATACGGGTCCAAGATGCGAGAAGTGCTGGAAAGTTACCTCACGGCCGGAGTGACCGCCGTCGTTTTTGGAGACATCTTCTTGGAGGATCTGAGGAAATACAGGGAGAGAAATCTGGCTGAGATAGGTATGAAGGCGGTCTTTCCCGTCTGGAAGAGGGATACCACCGAACTCGGACGGACTTTCATAGACCTGGGTTTCAGGGCGATCATCACCTGTGTCGACTCGCAGGTCCTGGACAGGAGTTTCGCGGGCAGGCCCTTTGATGAGCAATTCCTGATGGATATCCCTCTTGGGGTCGATCCTTGCGGCGAGAACGGGGAGTTTCATTCGTTTGTGTTCGACGGGCCCATCTTCCGGGAAGCGATACCTTGCAGGAAGGGGCGGACGGTGCTGAGGCGCAGCCGCTTCTACTATTGCGATCTGATGCCCGGCTAGAGTATCTGCCGGATGTGGGTCGAAGGGAGGGAGGTGTCGAGACCGCCGGAGGCGTGCATGCTGTCAACCTCTCCCTAGATCCTTGACTCGTGGGACTCTGGGCTTCCTTTGTCTCACGGCCAGGAAGGCTCGCGCCACCACCGCGGCAGCCAGCGTGATCGCCCCAGCGACGGCTGCCAGTACGGCTTGAGGCTGCGGAGCATTGGCAGGATTCAAAGGCTCCAGGATGATTCCGAGAATCGCCCAAACGCCGACGCTCGCGAAGATATAGTCATTTCGATTGAACAGGGCCAGCAAGTAGACGATCACAGCCGCGAGCGGCACGATCGCAGCCCAGGTTTCTTCACCTATGATCGTCAGCCTGGCCAGGCCGACCGAAGCGAACCCGGCGGCGACGCTCGCCATCATTATCGCGGTGACCCAGCCCGCGTACAGGCTCCAGCTCACCGTTATGAACAGGTGCTCCTCAAGGGGCCTCTTTGCCTTGTTAATATTGAGGCGCAGATAGGCAGCGAGGACCAAGATCAGGCAGATTGCTATTGCAGCTATGGATGGCCATATCAGTCGTCTCAGACAGAGGAGATACCAGGCGGTGGCAGCGATGGTCGACAACATGAAGAGCTCCCCCACCTGGTACAAGTAAGGCATATCGACCTTTTCATCCAGGGGCCTGAACAGGTCCCGAGCCTGGTAGAGCATGAACATGCCGAGGAACAGGAAGATGACTCCCCAAGTGGCGAGGGTTGTGGGCGCCGGGCTGACCAGTTCCCTGCAAGAGCTCCCGACGAACGCCTCGCCGATGCTCGTGCTGGAAACGGCAGCGATGATTCCACAGGCGATGGGGATGATGATGTTGCCGATCTGCAACGACTGCTTTTTCCACAGATCATCCATTTGGCTTCCCACCTAAACGAAGGGATCGCAGAGCTCCACGGCTAGCGCGCCCGATCTACGCACGCCTTTCCATTGCTGTCCATACGCGGCCGGAGGCTTCCTTCCCGAGGGCTACGTGAAATGATGCCTTTCGTGGGGCGGTGACTATTCAGCTATCATCACGCTGGAAGCCTTGATGACGGCGTAGACCTCCTTGCCGGGGACGAGTTTCAACTTCTCCGCCGAGTATTTGGTGATTATGGAGATGATCTCCACCCCGCCTGGCAGCTCCACGACCACCTCGGAGTTGACCGCGCCGTGCTTGACTCGGTTAACTTTGCCCTTCAGGGCGTTTCTAGCGCTGATTTTCACGGTTCCTGCTCCCATCGATACGAGAGTTGTCTCAACTCAGCTGGAGCCGAGTCGATATTCTCCTGTGCCATTGAATCCCTCAGGGCCAGGATACTGAAATCCATGCGAATGTCAACCCGCCGGAGTTGCCTGCGAAGCCGCCCTTCGTCTGACAGGGATGTTTGCCGCTCCCATCTCTTTTTAGCTATACTTGGGCGATCTTGGGAGGGGAGGGAGACGTGCGATCTTTGGTCGCAGGCGGTGCGGGGTTCATCGGGTCGCATCTGTGTGAGGAACTCCTAAGCAGGGGACATCAGGTTCTGTGCGTGGACAACCTCATCACGGGGCATAAGGAGAACGTGGCTCACCTGCTGGAGGATCGCCTTTTCGAGCTGCGGATTCACGACATCGTCGAGCCATTTGAGGCAGGGCGGGCGGATTACATCTTTCACCTGGCGAGCCCTGCCAGCCCGGTGGGCTACATGAGCCATCCCATCCTGACGCATATGACCAATTCCGTGGGCACCTACAACCTGCTGGAATTGGCCAGGGCATGGAATGCGAAGTTCCTGCTGGCTTCCACGTCCGAGATCTATGGGGATCCCCTGCAGCATCCTCAGTCGGAAGACTATTGGGGAAACGTCAACCCTATCGGTCCACGCAGCTGTTATGACGAGGGCAAGCGCTTCGCCGAAAGCCTGTCCATGGAGTACGTTCGGCATCATGACCTGGATGCGCGAATCGTTCGCATTTTCAATACTTATGGTCCTCGCAGCGACCCCGATGACGGGCGAGTGGTGCCCAACTTCATCACCCAGGCCTTGCGTGGAGATCCTATGACGGTATATGGCGATGGCTCGCAGACGCGATCCTTCTGCTTCGTGATCGACATGGTGGATGGGATTTGCAAAACCATGATGACGGCGGGAACCAAGGGAGAAGTGTTCAACCTGGGCAATCCGGAGGAGTACGCTATTCTGGATTTCGCACGCGTGATTCTCGAGGTCTGCGATCGGGATCTCCCCGTGGTGTTCGAATCGTTGCCGCCCGACGATCCCACCAGGCGACGCCCGGATATTCGGAAGGCCAGGGATCGGTTGGGCTGGCAGCCGACGACCAGCTTGAGGGAAGGCCTTGCGATCACGGTCGAATGGTTCAGGGAGAGGACGCTCGCTCGATGAAAAGGGGCAGTTGATGGGCTGCCGAACGCTCCGGTGGCCCGTGAGACGGGCGGTGCCGATCGACTTCATTCCAGGGTTGCTGCTGATTCTGGCCATAGTCTGGGCGCTCCTCGATCTGCCTCTGGTGATCGCCGCCGCACTCCTGATGGGGGTGGGTGCCGGTCTGCTGATTTTGATCCGCCCCCACTATGGAATCTATCTCCTCGCCTTCGCCATCCCCTTCGGGTCTCTGTGGGAGATTCCGGTTGGTCCCTTGTCGGTGGGCGCCACGGAAGCGCTGGTGGTGGGAACCCTGGGAGCCTGGCTGATCCGGATCATGGCTTTTCCCGCCGAGAGGAAGCGCTCGTTCGGGCTCCGCCTGGCGTTTCCACTGGGCCTATTCGTAAGCCTCATCCTGATCTCGGTGCCGGGAGCCTTCTCCTATTCGGCGGCGCTGCGGGAGGTTCTCCGGTGGATGGAGTTCGTGGGCCTCTATCTGTTTGTTGCTACCTACCTCCGCCTTAGCCACGTCGTCTCCTTCGTAGGTGTGACCTTGGCGGCGGGATGCGCTGAGGCCGCGGTAGGTATCTACCAGACCGTGCAGGGCGTCGGGCCCGAAGGGTTCTTGCTGTTCGGCAGGTTCATCCGGGGCTACGGAACTTTCGAGCAACCCAACCCGTTCGCTGGATACTTGGGCTTGGTGATGCCCCTGGCTTACGCTTTTCTGATCGCTGGGGGGCGCAGATTGTGGTCTCAGGGTTGGCGCGGACGAGGATACTGGTTGCTCGCGGGAGCGGGACTGGCCGTCATGGGAGCCGGCCTGTTGGCGAGCTGGTCGAGAGGGGCGTGGCTGGGCTTCGCGGGCGCCTTCGTGGTCATGAGCATTTCCATCAACCGCAAGGCACCCCTTCTGTTTCTCCTGCTCTGTCTGGTGGTCCTGTTTGTGCTTCTGTTGGGCGCTTTCGACGCCTTGCCGACGGTGATCGTCGAGCGGCTGACCGATTTCGCCTCATACCTGGGCGTGTGGGACGTTCGAGGGATCGAGGTGACCCCTCAGAACTTCGCGATCCTGGAGCGAGTGGCCCATTGGCAGGCGGCGTGGGGGATGTTCGAGACGCGTCCCTGGCTGGGCGTGGGCATCGGGAACTACGCAGCGACCTATTCCCAACATGCGTTGCCTGGCTGGGGGGATTCCCTGGGTCATGCGCACAACTTCTACCTGAACATCTTGGCCGAGGCCGGCTTGGTGGGTTTGCTGGGATATCTCTTCTTCTGGGGAAGCTGCCTCTGGGTAGCTTGGCGGACCCTGCGAGGGGCGAGGGGAATGGAGCGGACGCTGGCCCTGGGAATCCTGGGGGTGATCGTCGCCTTCTCCATCCATAACATCTTCGACAACCTTTACGTCCATGGGATGAACCTGCACATGGCTGCGCTGGTGGGTTCGCTGGAGGTCCTGAGATCTCGTCTCGGCAAAATGTCGAGTCTCGAAGCAGAAGGCGACAGCGGATTTGGCACGACATCCGTCGAAGGAGCGAGGGCCTCGGCCGGTGGCTGAACGACAGGGAGCGCTGCAGTGGCTGATTCAGTTGACACGGCAGAACTCCGTCGAGATCGTCCGCTTCGTCAAGTTCTCCATTGTTGGCACCTCTGGGGCAATCTTGCATGGAGGTCTGTTCAATCTTCTGATCCAGCTATTCGGCGTCGAGAAGGCCTACGCGAACGCTGCCGGATTCACCTTGGCGGTGATGAACAACTTTCTGTGGAACAAGATCTGGGTCTACCCTGAATCCAAAGGGCAGGGCGCAAAGGTGCAACTGGTTCGATTTGTCGCGGTCAACGTGGTGGGACTGCTTATAAACCAGATCGTGTTCCTAACCCTAGACCGGTACCTGTTCGGAGGGATTCCACTCGGCTACAACTTGGCCTGGGCGGGCGCGGTAATCGTGGTCATGTTCTGGAATTTCGGAGTCAACCGTCTCTGGACCTTCGGAGACGTCTAGAGGAGGCCCAGGCGTTGAGGATCGGGATCGACGTCACGTCGGCCGTCCGACAAGGTGCTGGCGTGGGCAGATATACTCGGGGCCTGGTGAGGGCGTTGTTGGCCCTAGACGAGGTCAATCGGTACGCGCTCATGGTGGCGGGTCCCGGCGCGCGAGCCGCTGCCTTGGAGATGTTCGCTCCGATGGCCAACAGCGAGCTGCGGGTCATCCCCTTGTCGGAGCGATGGCTGGACGTCCTATGGTATCGCTTGGGCGTCCCGGTTCCCGTGGACTTGCTGATGGGCAAAGTGGACGTGTTCCACTCCCCCAACTTCGTGGCTCCGCCGCTCCGTAATGGCAAGAAGGTTATAACCGTCCACGATCTCTCCTTCCTTCGCGTCCCGGGATGCGCCGATCCTCGACTTCGCGATTACTTGGGTGAGGTCGTGCCTAGGTGCGTCGCAAAGGCGGACCTCATCCTGGCCGATTCCGGCAACACCTGCGATGATCTGATCTCGCTTTTGGGTGTGGGGCGGGAACGAATTCGAGTCGTCTATGCGGGGGTAGAGGAGAGATTCCGCCCGGGGGTACCGGAGGAGCAACTCGAAACCGTGCGCCGGAAGTACTGCCTGGACGCGCCTTTCATCCTCAGCCTGGGCACACTGGAACCCCGCAAGAATTACCGCAGGCTGTTGAGCGCCTACGACCTCCTGAGGGCCGAGGGCGAAGTGTCGCACCAGCTGGTCATCGCGGGGGAGGTGGGATGGCTCTATGAGCAGATCTTCGAACAAGCGAAGGCGCTCGATCGCTCGGCGGATGTGAGGTTCCTGGGTTTCGTGGACGATGAGGATCTGCCGGGTCTGTATCAGCTCTCGGACCTCTTCGTGTTCCCGTCGCTCTACGAGGGTTTCGGGCTTCCTCCGCTGGAGGCCATGGCCTGTGGGGTGCCGGTGGTGGCTTCCGACCGTCCATGTTTGCCCGAGGTGTTGGGCTCGGGAGCCCTCATGGTGGACGGCGAGAACGTCGAAGAGCTGGCCGATGCCATGGGCAGGGTACTCGAGGACAACGATTTGCGGCGCGACTTGATTCGCTATGGGCTGGAGAGGGCTGAGAGGTTTAAGTGGACCGATGCGGCGCGAGCGCTGCTGGATGTATACCAGGAGGTGTGAGATGAGATTGGCTGGGCGGATGGCACGATTGGGAACGGAAACGGCCTTCGATGTTTTGATAAAGGCTCGAAGCCTGGAAGCTCAGGGCAAAGATGTGATCCATCTTGAGATCGGGGAACCGGACTTCGACACGCCCTCCAACATCGTGGATGCCGCCGTGAAGGCGCTGCGGGAGGGCCATACCCACTACACGCCATCGCCGGGGATTCCAGAGTTGCGCCAGGCGATCGCGGAGGAGATCGCCTCCACCCGCGGCATCGAGGTGGACCCGGATGAGGTGGTGGTGACGCCGGGCGCCAAGCCCATCATGTTCTTCGCCTTGCTGGCGCTCGCGGAAGAGGGCGACGAAGTGATATATCCCGACCCCGGGTTTCCCATTTACCAGTCGGTGATCAACTTCGTGGGTGCCAAGCCGGTCCCGCTTCCCTTGAGGGAGGAACTCGGCTTCCGTTTCGACATGGACGAACTGAGAGCCAAGGTCAACTCCCACACCAAGATGTTGATCATTAATTCCCCTCACAACCCCACCGGCGGCGTCTTGAGCGAGGATGATCTGAAAACCATCGCCGATCTGGCCAAGGACTCTGGCTTCATGATCCTCTCCGACGAGGTTTACAGCCGGATCATCTATGAAGGGAAGCACGCGAGCATCGCTTCGCTTCCGGGCATGAAGGAGCTGACCATCATCTTGGAAGGTTTTTCCAAAACCTATGCCATGACTGGATGGCGTCTGGGCTACGGCGTCATGCCCGTGGAGCTAGCGGGCCAGATCAGCCGGCTGATGACCAACAGCAACTCGTGCACGGCGGCCTTCACCCAATGGGCAGGGATCGAGGCTCTACGCGGTCCCCAGGATGCCTCCGAAGAGATGGTAGAAGCCTTTCGAGAGCGGCGCGATGCTGTGGTCGCCGGCCTGAACGGCATTCCGGGGATAAGATGTTTCCTTCCGAAGGGAGCTTTCTACGTTTTCCCCAACGTGGAGGGCGTGGGAATGGATGGAGATCGGTTCGCCGACCACCTTCTGAATGAGGCCGGGGTTGCCCTGCTCAGCGGCACCGCGTTCGGCGCCTGCGGCGAGGGGTTCTTGCGCATTTCATACGCCAACTCCATGGAGAACCTGAAGCGGGCGGTGGCTCGAATCTCGGATGTGGTCGGCCGGATAGGCTAGTTCTCGGAGATCATGCGCTTCGAACCGGACAAAAGGCATCCGGCACTCTGCAGAGCGACGGACGCCCGACTCTACTGCATCGATCTCCAAGCGGGAATTACGAGCTTATCAACGACTCGTAGGTCTCCTTGGAAATGTCCACCAGGATCTCCTCGACGATATCGAGGGCCTGGGCCACCCTTTTGTCGCGGATGCTGTAGTAGACATTTCTGCCCTTTTGACGATAGCGGACCAGACCGGATTCCCTCAGAGTATTCAAATGGTTGGAGACGTTGGGTTGATTGAATCCGGTTGCCTCTACGATCTGGCTGACCGACTTTTCCCCCCCTTTGAGGGCCTCAAAGATGGCCAGTCGTGTAGCGTCGGCGAAGCCCTTGAACAACTTGGCCTTCAGCCGCAGTTTGGTGAGAGAGGCGACCTCTTTGGGATTGCCTTGACGCGACCTTGTTTTCGGCACTATAACCTTCCTTCCTTATGAGATATTGTTTGTTAGTTGCCAGCGATTCGAATTCCTCCGATGCCTAGGGTCAATATTATCACATATGACTGAAAGTGTCAAGGTGAACGTGCCCGTTTCCGAATCTGGTACCTCTTCGGATTCGCCGATATAATTCAGGATCGCAGACCAAGCGTAGGAGATCGCTCATGACCATGACCATCCTGGGGCTGGGCCCGGGAGACCCGCGACATCTGACGCGAGAAGCGTGGGAGACTTTGGCGGCTGCCGAGGAGATCCACGTGCGCACGCTTCAGCACCCGACGGTAGGCTCTTTGCCGAATCATCTAGCCGTCGATTCCTTCGACCATTTGTATGAAGAATGCGCCACATTCACCGAGGTGTATGAGGCCATCGCCTCCGAGCTGCTTGACCTCGCCCGGCGCCCACAGGGAGTACTCTACGCGGTCCCGGGCCACCCGATGATGGCCGAGGAGTCCGTATCACGCGCCTTGGATTTGGCTCGAAAGGAGGACATCGCGACTCGCGTTGTCCCGGGCATGAGCTTCCTGGAGCCTACGGCGACGGCGCTGGGGCTGGATCTCCTGGGCGTTCAGCTTGCCGATGCGACCGACCTGGCCGATCGCCACCATCCCGGCCTGCGGCCGGATCGGGGCGCCATCATCGGCCAACTCTACAGCGACGAGCTGGCCTCCAACCTGAAGCTCCTGTTGATGACGATCTACCCCGACGATCACCCCGTGACCCTGGTGCAGGAGGCGGGGATGGTGAACGAGGAAATCAGGGCCATCCCTCTCTACGAGTTGGATCATCGACCGGGGATCGATCACCTGACCGTGCTCTACGTGACGCCGCTGGATGGCTCATTGCCCGTGATTGCTCTCCAGGAGTTGACCGCGCACCTTCGGTCGCCCGAAGGTTGCCCGTGGGATCGCAAACAGACCCACCGTTCGCTTCGATCCTGCCTCCTGGAGGAGACTTACGAGGTCCTCGAGGCGCTGGATGAGGAGGATAGCGGGCAGCTGAAGAGCGAGTTGGGAGACCTGCTCCTCCAGATCGTCCTCCACGCTCAGTTGGCGGCGGAGGCGGGGGAGTTCACCATGGAGGAGCTGGTGGCTGGCATCGTGGAGAAACTGGTGCGCCGCCATCCGCACGTGTTCGGAGATGTGTCCGTCTCGGGAGCCGAGGAGGTCGTGGTCAACTGGGAGGAGATCAAGCGCGGCGAGCGCGAGCATGCGCAGGGGCTCTTGGACAGCGTTCCGAGGGACCTTCCAGCACTGGCCAGGGCTCAGGCGATCCAGCGGAAAGTGGTCCGCGTGGGGTTCGATTGGCCCGACCCGTCGGGGGTTCTGGACAAGGTGGCCGAGGAGATCGGGGAGCTTCGAGAGGCGGAGGGGCCGGAGATGAAGGAGAAAGAGCTGGGAGATCTCCTCTTCGCCCTGGTCAACCTGGCCCGCTGGATGAAGATAGACGCGGAGAGCGCGCTCCGAGAGACGAGCCTTCGCTTCGCGCGTAGATTCGGCCGGATGGAGGCGCTCTGCGAGCAGAAAGGTGAGCGGCTGGGTGACCTGCCTCTGGAGGAGCAGGACAGGCTCTGGGAGCAGGCCAAGGCGGAACTGGGCTAGGCCGGATTCCGGCGTCCGGTTGACTTGTCTGACGGCCCGTAAGGGGGTAAACTAGGTATACGTGGGGGTGGTTGAGTCCCGGTGGGCTCCCCGGTCTTCAAAACCGGTCGGTGGGCAGTGAACAACTGTCCGCGGTGGGTTCGACTCCCATCCACTCCCGCCAACTGTTTTTGGAAGCCGCCTCTTGTGATTCCTCGCAGGGCTGGATAAGATCCTGCAACATGAACGACTTCATGGACATCACTTCCTCATCTGCCGCTCGAGAAAAGGTATAGCCACTCCTCCGACAATGGCTACCAGGATTATGAATACTCCGATAGGTGCCCAGCACAGCGCCCCTCCGTATTCCCTCAAGAGCGTCGGCAGCTTATCGATCTCCTCCTTAAGTAGCTCAGTTAAGATTGGCTGCAGGATGCCACCGAGCGCCCGCTGAAAAACACCGCCCACAAACACTACTAGGGTGCAGATTATGACGAGTATCCACAAAACCCAGCGTCGAAGCGGTCCATGCTGTTCAGGCTTGAACTCCGGGATGGATTTGCTGATCTTGTCCAGCGCCCTGGCTGCGGATAGCAGCGCATCATGCGCTTCAACATCGTACTCATAGATCACAAATACAATCGACGACTCCTGCTCTCGGTGTTGCAGGTTACCCAGGTTATGGAGTGTCCTTCGACGGTCATCCAGGAGTTTCTTGATCGTCTGGACTTTGAGCGACTTTTGACGGTGGTCGATGGCCAGTTCGATGTTCTCGGCGCGTTCGCCCCGGATGCGGTCGGAGTAGGCAGCCGCCAGGTTGTTCTGGGTCATAGCCCAGTCAGCGGGGAAGGCCTCGCGGGTATAGACTTCCAGCGCCCGTTGGTAGTGCTTGATGGC
>SDBU01002124.1_pt1 | contig 26977 bp, 15 predicted proteins | sample 2277071 | NCBI WGS metagenome assembly SDBU01 (sample SAMN10397929, study PRJNA504765) | marine sediment metagenome | isolation source: marine sediment core GS08_GC12, 126 cmbsf | place: Arctic Ocean: Gakkel Ridge, Loki's castle | collected 2008 | reverse complement strand
TACATACGGAACGTGGATGGCGACATCTTGATGACATCCGCACAGGAATTGACCGTAAAATCCTCAATGTTTATCCTGATTTGTTAAATCAGCAAGAGAGAAGGTGGGCACGAGCCCGTCGAAAACATGCACCCTACATCGAACTGCATTTTGGCGAGAAACGCCCATTGAATAAAGTGGTGATTTACACAATAGACTCCGTGCAATATCCTGCCAAAGAATACGGTATCCGCGCATATCGACTCTATTTTATGAACAAATTGGGACGCTGGAAGCTTCTTGCAAGGGGAGACGATAACTCAAAAGGACGTATCGAACACACCTTCCCCAAAATACTCACAGAAGCTATAAAATTGCAGATATTGGAGACAAATGATGTTGCCGCTCTTCGTCGGGATAAAGATTGGGAGATTAGAAAAATAGGAAGGAGGCTAATTAAAGAATATGGTCTATCAGGATTCAGAAGAAGTACCGGCAACGATAATTCATTGTTATCACAACTTCCATGTCCCTTAAAATATCTCTCCACAGTTATCGAGATAGAAGCTTATGGTTCTTTGGATGCGTCTGCTGAAATTCCCCCTTTTGTAGAGATTACCCATCCTAAGCGGTACACTGGAAAATGGCAAATCTACAGAACGAACGAGACCGATGGACTGGAAAGTGATTACGTTTGGACAGTGGAGGTAGATGAGAACTATATCTGGTTTGGCAGTTTTGGTGGTCTGTTATGCTATGACAAGGGGAAAGACAAATGGACCACGTATCGAATACCAGGGCGTCCGCAGGATTCACAAAGCATTTTGGGGCTGGCAGTTGGGAAAGATAAAATCTGGGTCGGGACCAGTTCTCATTTCTACACTTTAGTCGACCAATTCTACGGTTATATTGAGCAAAAAGCAAATACTGATAAATCAGAAATTGAAGAGTTATTAGCAAAATGGGCTTTGTGGACTACTGCGAAGACAGATGGAATTTACACTTTAAACAAGGAAACTAAAGACTGGACGACACGAAAGGAAGGTCTCAATAACGTAATCAGCTTTGGCAAATTTCGAAATAAGATAATTCACTACACACGGGGTGGCTTACTCACCTATGAAGCAGATCTTCCGGAATATCCCTTAGAGGAGGAATTCTCTATAAAAAAAGAAGAGTTTTGGAAGTGGGTATCCGCAAGAGGAGGCTTTCGTGAGAGAAGGTTAAAAAGTTACGTACAAGATGTCCCAAAGTCAATGGCGAAAAATTTGCCGGAGACTTTAGTAAGATGGAATGATGGTGATTCCTATCGCATCAGCGTTCCAATGGGTTTTTCTACTGCATTATATGTCCCCCCGCAGTTTACTTTTTGGACCTATTCCGATCTAAGAGTGGGAAATGCATTGCATGATTCGCATAAAGTTTCTTGGTGGTATAGTTCTGGGCGAATATATTTGGAAGCCGATGGACTTTCGAATCAAAATATCCAAGATATGGTCAACGACGGTGATTATGTGTGGGTGGCAACTGCTGATGGCGTAAGCAGGTTAGATTTGCTTACGGATACATGGGAAAGATTCAACGTCAAGGATGGCTTGCCGCATCGCTTTGCCACCTGTATAGCTGTTGATGAGGATAGTGTTTGGATGGGCACAAGGCAGGGAATAGCGCGATATCGCAAGATCTTTGTTCCAGAAGAAGATATTAGATGACTAAAATCAAAGAGGAAAGGATGAGTAAACATGGCGAAGAGAAAGTTTATTTTCTATGGCTTAATTTTTGTGTGTTCCGCGTTATCTGTATTTTGTATTTCCGCTTGGGGAGAAGGTGTCTGGCAATTATGGAGACCACCTGTTCCTAACTATCACTCCCACTTCTATGATGTCCATTTTGTTGATGCTCAACATGGATGGGTGGTCGGACAGGGGGTCATTGGAAAAACAGATGACGGGGGCGACACATGGACGTTACAGTATCTTGAAAATAATGACAATTTGTATGGTGTCCAATTCACCAGCTTGAATATAGGTTACGCTGTTGGATATCGTCGTCCCGAAGACGAAACTACAGGAATTATACTGCACACAGAGGATGGTGGTGAGAATTGGTCGGAGACGAAAGTGGGGCTCGGTTTTCCTGGGTTATACTTCGTAAGCGACACCAAAGGTTGGGTGGTCGGCATTGATAAGGGAGAGCAAGGCATCATTCTACACACAGACGATGGAGGCAAAAACTGGTCCCTCCAATACAAAGGCGGCAATGAAATGATACGGCGTATATTCTTTCTAAACTCAAAGGACGGCTGGTGTGCTGCGCACCCGAGGGGAGCAGAGAAATCAGAAGCTGTGGTACTCCACACCCAGGACGGAGGTAAAAATTGGGAACGGTTGAGCGTGATAGAAGATACGTACTACTTGACATTTCATTTCCTGGACAAAAAAAGAGGCTGGGCTGCGGGTGCGCGCCGAGTAAGTGACAAGGTTCCATGGGAAACACAACCTATCTTGCTCCGGACGGAAGACGGGGGAAAGACATGGGTAGAGCGAAAAATAAAGATACCTTCCAATGGGTGGAACGCAGTCCATTTTGTAGACCCTCAGAACGGATGGCTTGTCGGAAGTCGTGATACTGAAGGACTTATCCTTCGCACATCAGATGGAGGAGCCACATGGCAAACAAAACTTCGGAGAGCGAATAAGGAGCATAGCATTATCTTTAGCGGGTCATGTTTCTTAGATATTAACCATGGCTGGGTCATAGCCTGGAACAGCACAGTTTCTGATGGTAGACTCCCCATCGCTGAACGTTTTGGAGGTTATCGAGATGAAGGATATGATTTCCTTGTGCTAACCGACCATGGCAAAGTTAGCGATGTGTCCATGCACACAGATGATTCATTTCTCGCCATCTCTGGCAGTGAACTTCACCCTATCAATTCCTATGGAGGGGATACTTACCATTTTGTCGCTATCAACATCCATAATCAAATTGATGTGAAGGAGCGGCATCCAAACGAGGTTTTAGCAGCAATTGCTGACCAGGGAGGGATTTCCGTTCTTTGTCATCCATATTGGTCGGGACAGACACTTCTTGATTTACTGCCGCTACACGGCTATTTTGCAGTAGAAGTATTCAACACCACTTGCGGAGGAATTGGTCGGGCATATTCGGAAATACATTGGGATAATTTGCTCGACAAAGTTGGACCTGTATGTGGCATTGCCTGTGATGATGCTCACCGTGTGGACGACGCGTATTTGGGCTGGATTATGGTCAAAAGCCCAAATTTGTCACTGGAGTCAATTATGACTGCCTTATCCACAGGGGCGTTTTACAGCACCCAGGGACCAGAAATAACCGACTTTTGTCTGGTTGAAACAGAAACTACCAACCGCGATGGAGAAAAAGTCATTGCTCAACAGGTTCAGGTAAAATCTTCTCCAGCGGCGTCAATTACTTTCAAAGCTCAACGGAGCCGGGGGCGACATATCTCCGCTCCTGCGGGCGAGACAATTACCGAGGCAAGTTGGACACTTTCAGGGCATGAAAAATATGTGCGGGTCGAAATCACCGCGCTTGATGGGAAAAAGGCGTGGACGCAGCCGATGATATTTCGCTCAATTTAAAGTCGCGTGCTTTAGGCAGTCCCACATCAAGGACGCGATGAACGAAGTAATGGGGGAATTAGAAGGGGGTCCCCCATCCGAAAAGGATGTGAATCGGCTATTCCCCCCTTTGAGAAGGGGGTAGGGGGATTTATAGCAATCTTTTCAGAGGGCGCAAAGAAGCAAAGAACGCAAAGGAAAAGTGATTTTTTTTCTCCGCGTTCCCTGCCTCTCGGCGTCCTTTGCGTCCCTTAGTACTAATTGCCCCGGTGTTTTCGAGAAGAATGTTAGCTACTGAATTCTATTTTTTTCGTCCGACGGCATCAGTTTTCTTACGCATATCATAAATCGGCAGTTGTCCACCGGCATCTTGAAGTATTAGTTTCCAGGCCTTATTTGCCACTTCATTGGTTTCGGATAAAATGTTATTGCCACAATTTGGGTCCTCTTGAATATCGAACACAGCTCTAGGTTTACCGCTCACATCGATAATAACCCAATGTTTACAGTCTCTATACCATACGGTATCTCCATAGCGGCATGTTAGATATTCGCGCTCATTCCATTGCCCGCCAAATACGAGAGATTTGAGGCTTTGTCCGTCTAAATCCAACTCGTTGATATCTACTCCAGCATAGTCATATAAAGTGGCTGTGGCATCAACATTGTAGACTAGATTGTCGAAACGCTGTCCGCCGCCAGCCCCTTCAGGAAAATGCACGATAAGCGGTATATGCATAACCCCCGGATAGAGAGAATAATGCGGTTTGCCTATAATCCCTTCCGGGTTATCAGTAAAATTGGTCCCGTGGTCGCTTATGAAAACCACTAAACAATTTTCCAACAATCCAAGCCTTCTGAGCTTATCTATAAAATTCCCAAACCAGTTATCAACCAGGCTGACCAAACCACAGTAATGAGCTTTAATATTTTCTATCTCTTCGGGCGTATATACGTCCCTGCCGGGGCCGTATCTAGTAGATAAGAAAGTGCGACCTTTGTAGTCAGGGTCCGCATACATTTCTAAATATGATTCAGGTGCCTCCCAGGATTCATGCGGGTCAAAGCAGTCTATCATAAGATGAAAGGGCTGAGCATTACGATTATCCTCAATGAAGTCCATAGCCCATCTGAATATTTTAGCTGTAGTAGTATCTTCTTCAGAATGGATGTGGGAATAATTAGCCACATGCCTTAGTGGTCTACCTCTTGGGAACTGACGTTTCATTTGGTTTGGGTCGCCGTATTTGCTCAAATCTCCAGCAGATGCGGTGGCCGGGGAACGCCATTTGTCCTCTGCCTGGCCTCTTACAAACTCCCACTGCCAGGCTCCTCTGGTGAAATTCATGCCGGGAACAAAATAATGGGGTACGTCGCTAACAAAACCGGTGTAATATCCAGCTTCTACAAGATTCTCAGCCAGGCAACTTTTATTATTATCCATCGGCTGCCACCCGGGGAGATATACGTTGTCCCACCTTACGGGGTTATAATTATCGAACGGATAGGCACGCCGTCCCGTATGTAAACCGCGCCGGAAGGGAATGGTGGGGAGAGATTCAGGGTGAGCACAATCGAATACGACAGATTCAGCCGCGAAAGCATCCAGATTTGGTGTGCGAATAAAGTCATTCCCATAACAGCCTAAATAGTCGGCACGTAAAGTGTCAGATACAATGCAAATAGTATTTGGTTTCTGTTTCATTTTTTCTTTCTCCTATTCTTGGTAATATCTATGAGTTTCCGCCTGCTCGCTTTCTACAACATGCTTTAGACGTTCGTAGTTTTCCCGCAGTCTTTGTAACTCTTCGTTTTTGGCATTTGGGTTTTCCAAGGCTTGATATAGAATGGCGCCCTCCGTGTCCTTGGGGACTGGCCATTCGGTTAGATGGCATAAGGTCGGTACAATATCTGCGAGATTTACTGTCCGCGTGAGCGTGTAACCCTTTTTCACCCCTGACCCTGACATGATAAAAAGTCCGTTCATACTTCCCATACCATAATGCGCTGTTGGGAGAAATGGGCCATGTTCGTGTCCATAAGCGGGGTCGATTGCAAAAATCACGTCTCCGACACGTTCATCATAGAGACCAATAATTCGCGCGTCCTCTCGCTTCAGAGCCAGCGTAATCGGTTTTTTACCAGTTTCGGAGTCAGTATAGTCATAGAATGCTTTAATCACTTCCTCGCGGACTTTCTCGTATTCCTCGCCAGGTTCTACAATTCCTTGTGGGTCGCGCCCCTTTAGATTGACATATACATGGCATGAACGCTGGACAGCCGCCTTTGATTTCGTCCAGTCGATATTCCTTCGCCTACCTGATTCTTCGTATACTGTAAGCCCCGCTTTCGCTAGCACATCGCCCGGGTGGAATTCGCTGGTTGTAGCCTTCGCTCCGTGGTCTGAGGTAAGAATGACCAACGCGCTTTCGTCAGTGGAAGCAAGAATAGTTTCAATCATCCTATCCAGACTTTGGTAAAGAGCCAGTTCCACTTTTTCATAGCGCTCTCTTTCTGTTCTTTCTGTCGTCTCTGGCTCAAGTTTACGCGAAAATGTATGGTACATCCAATCCGGACAGTGAGCATGCATGAAAAAGAGGTCCCACTCTTTATTTTTTAGCAAATACGATGCTGCATCTGCAATCCAAATATGCTGATATTCGACAACTTCGACTAGGCTATCCAGGTCAAGCCACCCCAGATTAAACGCATTGTACCCGCATCGAGGTAGAGGAAGACCCTCTTGAGATTTTATTTCGAGAGCAATAGACTTAGGATATGACCATCCTTCCAGCGCGTTTATGGATGTAACATACAACCTAAAATGCCCTCCATCTTTGGACAACGAAAGAAGCTTACATCGAAATGCGCCTTTCTTGACACCTTCTTTCGTTTCAAATTCCTGTGTAATAATGGAACTCCATTGTCCCAGCACAAGTTTGGCAAAAGGCTCAACAGATTCTTTTGATTCAAAGAGGAGAAGTTGGTCATAACCCTCTCCTTTCGAGTCACGAACGAGTGCATACCAACTTCTTTTTTTCATCGGTTCTTGGGCCGCACGATAAAGTAGATTTAATTCCACCTCCAGCGGTTTTTCAGTATCATCTATATTCTGCCAGCCATTCGCTCTCGTTAGTTCTACTTGCGTTGCCAGTGGCTCATCCTCGGTGGTGAACAACTGGTCATCTGCCAGGGAAATACCTGGATTTTCATTACGCCAGCTATTTATGCCAACGCCTCCGCCACCTAACTGGATTCCATCCTTTATGGTTGGCGGCCACGTAGAGGGATAGTCAAAAATAATGCTCTTTTTGCCTATCCTCTCGATTGCATTCCAGATATACTCTGATTGACAATCCCGTGAATCGAATCCTTGATGAACTTTATCCAACGGGTCGCCGGGAATATGTACGTGGTAGTCTGTTATTCCGTGAGTACCCGGCCACGCTCCAGTTGCAATTGTCGTCCAGTTAGGCGGTGTGATAGTCGGAAAAGGAACCAGGCAGTTCTCTCCAAAAACTCCATTCTCAATAAGATGCTTGAATGTAGGAAGCTTACCTTCCATCGCGTAATTATAGACTCGCGATATAATTGGCGCATCAATGCCGACCAAAACAACTTTATCTACAGATTTACTCATTTTTATAAACCTCAAATTAAAGGTTATTCAGGGTTAAGTGTGGAAACACGTATAGAAGATGAGATTGCTTCGTCACTCCGTTCCTCGCAATGACAGCTCTTTGGGGTCATTGCGAGTTGCGAGGGACGAAGCAAACTGAAGCAATCTCGTTTTCTAGTAAAATGTATCTTTCCCCACCAAAGTCGGAAGAACCAAATTAAATAAGTGGGATGAATTTCTGCTCAAGCGCGTGAAAAGTTGACAAAAGATGGTTAGTGTGATACCTTAAAATGGTCTCGATGGCATCTTACAAATAATCCAACAAAATAATTTTAACAAAAAGTAAATGCCATGTCTACATCAAAATTAAACCAAGAGGAGGTTTTAATGAAAGAAATAGACCGCGTCTCTTTGGAGACAGAAATTGGATGGAAAGCATCTGGAAAAGTAGGGGCAGTTGCCGCCGGAGGTAGCCGCGCGGTGGCAGCCGGTATTGAGATACTCGAAAATGATGGCAATGCGGCCGATGCAGCCGTCGCAACAATACTTGCCCTCAGTATCACGGACCACGGCGCTTTCGCTATCGGTGGTGAAGTGCCGTTTATTATCTACGACGGACGCTCGCAGGAGGTGAAGGTGCTGTCCGGCATGGGCAGGGCGCCTCTTTCTCCTGATGCCATTAATTGGTACATGGAAAATGGGATTCCGAACGACGGCGACATGAAGGCTGCACCTGTTCCTGCCGCCATAGATTTGTGTGTCACCGCACTCAGACTTTACGGAACCCAGACCTTTGAAGAGGTGGTAGCGCCGACACTTGCGCTTCTTGACGCTGGGGGACGTGATTGGTATGAAAGATTGGCCGTTACACTACGCAAGATGATAGAATCGGAAAAGAAGGCTAGCGGAACACGGGAACAGAAGTTGCAAACGGCTGTCGATAGATTCTATCGGGGAGATATTGCTTCTGACCTTGAGGCCTGGTATATTGAGAAGGGTGGTTTCCTGCGCAAAGAGGATTTGGCGGCTCATACAACTCGTGTGGAAGAACCAGTCACTGTAGAGTACCGAGGGTACACAGTATGCAAGTGCGATACCTGGACCCAGGGACCGTATCTCTGTCAGAGCCTGCGACTTCTGGAAGGTTTTGATTTGAATAGCATGGGACACTTGTCAGCGGATTGTATCCATGTCGTTACCGAAACGATGAAACTGGCGCTCGCCGACCGCGATGAATACTATGGCGACCCGGTCTTTGCCGATGTTCCTTTGCAGGCATTACTTTCCGACCAGTACACAGATATCCGTCGGAAACTGATAAGCATGAGTACAGCTTCCAGCGAGATTTGCCCTGGGGACCCATACAATATGAAAGCACTCAAAGGCCCAGGCACTCGTCAACCAGGTCCTGGAGGGACAACCACGTGTGTAGTCGCTGACCGTTGGGGCAACGTCGTCTCGGCCACGCCTAGCTGCAATGTGTTTGGCAACAAAGGAGACGGCGGCAACACGGGATTCACACACGGCAATCGGCTGAGGAGTCTTAACACCACCAAGGGACATCCGAACTGTATTCAAGCTGGCAAACGCCCCCGAATTACACTCACTCCCACAATGGTTCTCAAGGACGGTAAGCCGATTTTGTCTATTAGTGTGGCGGGCGGCGACCTACAGGACCAGACAACCTTGAATTTGATTCTCAACTTTGTGGAGTTCGGCATGATGCCTGATGATGCCGTGACAGCGCCGCGGTTCTCCACTAGCCATCACCAAAACTCGTTCAACCCGAATCCAGAACGCGAAAAAACATTCGGTCAGGCAGCATCTCTCAACCTAAACACAGACGTAAGTCAACAAGCTGTGGAGGAACTCGCGAGCCGAGGACATGCTGTGCAGACAACAGGCGGACGTATCGCTTCTCCTGTCATGCTCTACATTGAGCCAAACACTGGAATCCTACACGCTGCCGGTGACCCAGGCACAGGACGTCATGCAGCAGCATTGGATTGATGAGTAGCCGAATTTGCAGGAATTCGGACAGATGGCAACCCTGAACTTTGGCAAGTTCGGCTGCAATAACTGACAGAGTACTAGCTTGACAATGTTAAATTAGAAAAAGATCCAACTGTAGCCCAACTTTCTAAGGTAGCCGAAGTAATGTCATTGCGAGGAGTGAGGCGACGAAGCAACCTAAGACTTCGGGCATCCCGAATTGTAGCCGAATTTCCCGAAGTCTTTGCGACTTCGGCTACAATAGAATTTTGGGCTACATGGAAATCTAATCAGATTTTATCAAATCGCCCGCCTCAACGCTTCTTCCAATACCGGGTCAAGGCCTTTTGCTCCGTCGATTTTCATTCCCTTGACGTCGTTTGCCACCCTTACGATCTCCTTCACAATCTGGAACGACTCCGCGTCCAGAATGGTAATTCCTATACCACCACCAGCCAGGACGGTATACCTGCCGCCCGCGGTATATTTGACATCGCGTACCAAGAAGCATCTGGTCTCCACTTCTTTGACTATGGAGAAGTCCGATGAATCCAAAATGGTTACAATACCAACAACATCAATAGCGCCACTAATGACAAGAATGTATTTTCCGTCAGGACTGTAGGTGACTTGCCTTACATCGTATTTTGTTTCTATCTCTTTGACAATAGAGAAGTCTGATGAATCCAGAATGGTGACACCACCACCAACAACAACAATGTATTTCTCATCAGGACTGTAGGTGACTTGCCTTACATCGTATTTTGTTTCTATCTCTTTGACAATAGAGAAGTCTGATGAATCCAGAATGGTGACAACACCACCAACACCACCAACACCACTAACACCACCAACACCACCACCAACAACAACAATGTATTTCTCATCAGGACTGTAGGTGACTTGCCTTACATCGTATTTTGTTTCTATCTCTTTGACAATAGAGAAGTCCGATGAATCCAGAATGGTGACACCACCAACACCAAGAGCACCAAGAGCACCACCGCCAACAACAATGTATTCCCCGTCAGGACTGGGTTCTATGCTTGAGAAAGCATACAGGGATAGATTGATGTCGTCCATATATGCCCGTGAAAAATCAGCCTTGGCGAGAGAATATGAATCAAAATTGGCGTGCGATAGAACGCAGTTTGAAAAATCAGCACCAGCCAGATTATCCTTCATCAAGACGGATACCACATTCGCACCGGCGTATCCCACCTCTTCGGGAGTTTTGTTCCTGATGAGGTCATACAGCAAACTTTCATCCGTAATCATCCCGGACAGAAAATTAACTACTTCCCAAGTTATCTCCTCTCTGCCGAAATCAATAATCTGGTTTCTCTCAATCTCATCGGCGAACTTCTGGGCAAGAAAGAACTCCATGAAGGACTTATGCGCAAATCCGTAGTTTCCTTCCGCGTCGCGAGTGAGAAAAGATGCCGTCCTGACTTCATTTTCCGCGTATTCCGCGTCCTCTGGTACCTTGATTCTGGATTTGAAGTGCTGTTCCACTAACGGTCTTAGTTCTGAATAGTGTATCCTATCCTTGTTTTCGAGCCAGAGTTTGCAAGCCAGTGCTTCAGCGAACTTCTCCTTCCCTTCCTTCGTCAAGTTTGTCCTGGTATCGTCCCTCTCTATCCACTTCTGGATATAAACTTCATAGAGCACGGCTGTGGATGGAATGTCGCCCTTTTCGGCGATTTCATCAAAGCTCTGGGCAATCATAGATAGCAGGACCGGCCGGGTCGCTAAATCTTTCAGTCCCGGATTTTCTTGTAGAATTTGCAGAGCAATATCTCTCCCGCCGGGCAAAGCTTTAGTGAGGTATTCAATGATCTTTACGTCGTCAAACGGTTGGAGAAAACATATTTTGCAGTTCTTCCGTCCGGAGATTGACCTATACAGCGCCGTCCCCCCGTGTGTCCGGAACCCTCTGGGAGCATGGATGTCATATATCAGTGACTCCACCTCCGGGTGTTCTTTGAAATAATGCGTCCTGCACGTCAGAATGACCTTAGCTTTTCCTCTCACCGCCTTGTATAGCTCGTCGAAATTCGACTTTGTGACTTCCTCGTTCACCTGCACCGCCATCTCGTCAAAAGCGTCCAGTATGAGAAGTACCTCTCCCGTCCGCAGGAGAAAGTCGAAGGCTTCGTCATTTGTTGTGTTTACTTTGTGTTCGAGAAGATGGTTGACGAGCATTTTTTCGTAGCTTAAAGTCTCCCGGTAGTTTTTCAATTCTATCCTGACGGGGATGATACCGGTCTTCTCCAACTTGTGTTTTTCCGCCAGTTCAGAAGTTAGTTTGAGAGTATACGACGTCTTGCCGATGCCGAAGTCGCCGAGGATGACCAGCAGGTTTTGTGAGTCGTCCGCGAGCCAGTTCTTCACGTAATCACTGAGCGGGTATTTTTCCGTCGTCTCGTCCTCAATGATGTCCTGTTCCACGTAGAGCTTTTTCAGCGGCACACCGTAATCGACTCCCTGCTGTGAGTAGTCGTCTATGCACCTATCGAGGTAGGATGAGAAGTCGATAATCTCGGACACCAATTGGTCGTAGGTCACCGCCACAATGCCGCGTTCTTCTGCCAGTTCCGCCGCGTCAAGTTTGAAGCCATGTTGGGATACCATCATGCCTGTGGCACGCGGGGAATCGGAGAAGACTTTTCTGAAATCGTTCATTTCCTTCCGGGTAACTTCATGGTCATGAACGCATTGGACGTAAGTGATTTGATTCGGTCTGCCCAACGTCATGAAAAGAGCGGCAGATATGTCGATCTCTTCTCCGCCAACGACCACGTTACGCTGGATATCGTGACCGGTTATTCTGTATATTTCTTCCACTTGAGCCACGAACGCTTCACGGTCAAGACCTGCCAGCGCGGGCACAAATGCACCGAGATTCACCTGGATCTTGACGGTTCCAATCGAGATTCTCACCGAGTCCTGCGGCGTCTGGCGAATCATATCTTTTATCTCATCCTGGCTTTCTAACACCTGCAAGAAGCCGGCACCCATTATACCCCTCAGTTCTTCCTGAGATGTGAGGATTTCTTGCATGTCCGACGCGAGGGATGCGAACTCCTCACTTTGAAGAGCTTTCTCCAGAGCTTGCCCTACCTCTACCAGCGCGTCCTGGGAGCCCTCCGCGCGGTATTTTTCAACCCGGTCTATGAGACCAGCCTGTTCATAGAGACGTTTCCAGTGTTGGTCGTTGAGGAATTTGTCCAACTTCGATGGTTGTCCCAGGTGTTTTATTCCTTTTACCACAACGTCATATAATCCATTACCCAATGCGCCAAGAATAATACTTTCGATAATAGGCATAACCATACCTTCCATACGTATGAGTTTAACTCTTTTTGTCGCAGAAGTCCCCTTCTGACCAGACAACCGGAAAGCCGGACAACCGGAAAGCCGGCAAAAGACGCCGTTGCGAGGAACGAAGCAATCTAAGGATAAAAACTATTGGGTTTTTCTCTGTTTTTAGTTTTTTGCCGGTTGTCTGGTGGTCTGGTGGTCTGGTTTTCTGGGTTTAATCCCCTTCCAATTGTTCCGTTTTCCATTTTCCGTTTTCCGTTTTTAAATCTCAAAAGGGCATTACAATCAATCAGAAAGATTGCGTCTTGCAGATTTGAGAATTTTGTCGATATCCTTCTCCACTTCTTTTGAAAGAGGTACCGGTACGTGCTTTTCCAAAATTTCATTCCTTTTCTCAATACACCGACTCATCATATTTTTTGCACCGGTATCCCTCCAAGCTTGCCAAAACTCTCTGTCAAGAAGTTCAGGGAACCACAATTCCTGACGAAAATGTTCAACTGTATGCATCTCTGAGAGAAATGCCCCTTCTGGCGCGACCGAAGCAATAACATCAACTGCCAGGGTCTCGTCGGATACCTCAATACCTTTCATCAATCTCTCAATGTATCCTATTAGTTCGTTCTGCATCACCAGCATCGTTAAAGAAGAAGCCTGGTCAACGCCGCTTATTCCCAAATGTCCAAATATATCAGCGCCGGAAAGCGCGCCTAGCGCCAGTGTTATACCTGCTTCCATACCAGCCTGAGCATCCACTGTTTTGCTATCAGTCAGCCCAACATTGATGTAGACCGGCAGACCATAATGCTTTCCAATTTGTGTCATAGCAACAGCCATTAACGCCTGCTCTGGTCCCGCGAAAATCATTTGTGTGGTTTTCATATCAAAAGCATGTGGAATTCCACCGTAGCAAATCGGTGTCCCAGGTCTAATCAGTTGCACGAGAGCAATTCCAGCAAGGATTTCAGCGTTTTCTTGAACCAGAGTTCCAGCAAGAGTGCCCGGTGCGGTCGCTCCCACTTGAGCCATCGGTCCTATCTGCACAGGAAGCGGGTATCGGCAGGTCTCGAAAAGCAAATCGACTCCATGATAAGGCAATTTTAAAGGGCTTATCGGCTCGAGAAGCGGGTAAGCGAATGGATGCTTTGCAGCTTCCTCTTCACTGCCAGCCACAGCAGCAAACAACTCAAGAACATATTGCGCGGATTTTCTATCATGGAACCAAAATGTGATGGGCTTAGTGGTGTTTTTCAGTTGTTCAGCGGCGACTTCCACACACCGATAACTGGGAGGCAATTCCTGCGGGTCCGTCATAGCTCCTACGATGTTTATGTGTTCCAACGCATCGCCAAAACGAGTGGCTATTATAACATCCTTCAATGACGCCGGACGTCGCTCTAAACAGAAATCGTCTACCCAATGAGCTTCGCCAGCAATGGAGTTATAATTGCGCTCACCAAAACCGAACCTCGCTTGATTTTTTAAATCCCGTCCAAAAACACAGAAATTTTTACCCGACCTCTCCAGTGAATCCATCACAAGGTGTTCAGGAATTTTTACCAATTCAACCGATTCATCCACTTCAGCTCCCGCTTGTTTGAATTTCGTTAAAATCTCTGTATGTGCAATGCGAACTCCCACAGTTTCCAATATTCTAATAGAAGCTGCGTGGATTCGATTTATCTGCTCATCCGTGAGAACTTGAAATTTCATCATCTAATTCCTTTTTGGCTCCGCTCATGTTAAGAAATCGTGCAAAGAACCCAAGTTTCTAGGAGAAACGCGGGTTCTCTTCAATGGCTTTGCACTTATTTTTGACATGAGCCAATTTAGTTTGTAAACGCAATTTTGGATTTTGATTTAAAGCTACACCGCTCTAAAGATAAAGCCTAAAGGCGCGGTGCTGGTCTTAGAATAACCAACACCGTAGCTTTAGCTTACGTTTTTAAACCGGTGATATTTACGAAGCAAAGCACTTAGGGAAAACATTTTGCTAAAGAACAAGATTAGTTTGTTTCGTTAGCACTCGCAACCACTTTGTTTTTTCAATGCCCCGAAGTTTTGCAACTTCGGCTACAGGGCATCAATCAAAACATCCTCCACCTCAATCGCCTCCATACACGCATAATTTTTCGTACACGTTCGCTCGTAACAGGGGCGGCATTCGGCTGGTTTCTGAATCACGATATGTCCGTGGCCATAGGGTGGATGGCGAATGAAGCTTGTTGGGCCGAATAGAGCAATGGTTGGAGTATTTACGGCGGCGGCGATGTGCATTGGGCCGCTGTCGCATGTGAGATAGTACGAGCATCGCTCTATCAAAGCTCCGAGTTGGAGGATGGTTGTTTTACCTATCATGTTAATAAATTTCGTCGATGTCAATGACTTGAGCTTCTCTCCCAAATATTGCTCTGCGGGTGAACCAGTCACGATGACGCGGACATCTTTTTTTTGCGACAGTGCGTCAATGACCTGTGCAAACCGCTCAAGCCGCCATCGCTTGGTTGGCCATGTGGTGCCTGGATTAATCCCGACCAGTGTTTTATCCAAAGCACCGTGTTCAGTTAAAAGTTGCTCAACAAAACATCGTTCCTCGTCTGTATGCCATAACTCTAATCGCGGGTCCGTATCGTCAATGCCAATCAATTTTAGCACGCGCAAATATCGCTGAATTTCATGAATATCATCTCTATCGTTTATCGTGCGCGTCAAAAATATCCCACGTCCGTTGACGCGCGTCCCAATCCTCTCTGGGATTCCTCCTAAGTATGGAATCACCGCGCTCCGCACGGAATTTGGATGTAGAACGATGGCAATATCAAATTTGGCTTCACGCAATTGCCCCGCCAAATTCCAGAGAACACGAATTCCTTTATGTTCCCTCCGCTTATTGTAAACAATCAATTCATCTATATATGGATTGTTCCGCATCAGTTCCCAAACCAGCGGCCTGAGCAACAACGCTATATGACTATATTTATATGTATGACGCAACGCCCGCAACGTTGGAGTCAACAAAATCATATCGCCAATCCATCCGCCAGTTTGGGTGACTAAAATGCGTTTATAAATTTTGCGCACATTCCGCATTATCCATCGCTCCAGCAGTTTCGTAAAGGGCAATGATGTTCTCGACAGGAATATCGGGCAAGAACACCTGGCTCGGCGCGCAGATGAAGCCATCACCAAATGTATCCATGCGGCTTTTGACTTCTGTTGCGACATCAGCGGGCGTACCGTTGGGCAATGTCTGCTGGGTATCTATTGAACCATGAAAAACCAAATCTTCGCCAAATTCCCGTCCCAAAAATTCTGCGTCCATACCTTCCGCGCGGACCTGAACAGGGTCGAGGACATCCAAACCGATGTCGATTAAATCGGGGATGATATCAATAATGCTTCCGCAGGAATGCAACATCACTTTGAGGTCGAAACTCTTCGCCAGGTCAAATAACCTTGCCAAATGTGGTTTAATAAATTTTCGCCACATTTCCAGGCTCATTATCAGACCCTTTTGCATGCCGTAGTCATCGCCCAGAAAGAATATATCCATATTCCCTTGTGCCGCTTCGAATTGCCGGCGGGACACCTCATAGAAAAAATCGACAATTTTTGTATGCAGACATTCGACAACTTCAGGATACCAAGCCATAGCGACCAGCAGACTTTCCATGCTCATCATGGAACAAGCCGTGCAGAAAAACGGACTCCACGCGCCGCCGACAACAGCATACTCAGGATATTTTTCGCATTCGTCGGCTACTCCCGAATAATCGTACCAGTCAGGGCTGGGAAAGGGGTGGTCCTCTATCTCTTTGACTGTAGTAGCATCTTTCAATGGAACATTGCTGACTGCTGCGGAATACGTCCCGCGTGACCGCACGCCGAATAAATTAACCGGCTGCTCATCGGCATCTTTCAATTCAGCACCGACATATCGCGGACGAACAACACGAAAATCCACCCCAAGCACGCCCAAAAGCGATTCATAATCCGATAATCCAAAATGTTCCATAAGAGTTTGATTGACTTGCCCATGCGCCCAGTAATCGACGGGAACCCTGTCCGGTGTTTGATGAGCGATTGCTTTATATACCCGTTCTTTTGATGTCATTGTTTTTTCTCTCCATAACTTGGATTAGTGGGGTAAGTAGTCACATACAATCGCATGCGACAAGACGATTGAACGTAAAACGTAATTATTACCCTTTACTTTTTACGAATTACAACTTTGGACAATATGAATTATTTGAACCTACTGAAAGAGATTCTCAAAGTCTTCCCGACTGATAATGCCTTTTTCCTCAAGCACTTTTTCTATCATACGAATATGAGCTATTTGAATGGTTCGATCTTTTTGGTAGCTTGATAACACAATCAGCGCGTTGGCTTGAGGATTGCTGAATTTCACGTAACTTCCATTCACCCACGTTTCTTCAAACCCAAGCTGATGTAAGGTATGTTCTAACTGATGAAAATTTATTTGTTTACGCATAATGTGTAATTCTCCCATCGATTTGTGCAAGTATGTGGTTTTTATAGGCTTGCCATGTTTTCACAGCGTCTTTACTGACAATGTTGTGTTGGTCAAAATAGATAGTGAATGTTTTCTGGTTCGACGGTAATGATACTCCTTTTTGCTCAAAATAGGCTTGTAAATATGCCCAGTAGGCAACCTCATTTTGGGCATCAAAGAGGATTACAATCACAGGCATTGGTTCATTGAGCCAAATGTCTAAATGCGCCTTTTCAAAAGCATACGAAAAGCCCTCTTCGCGTGTATATCTTTCTATGTGATCAGTCGCTTTCAGTTGCACATATACCAGCCCATTTTCTAACTCCCCATGCTCATCATAGCTATAGATTTGAATATCATACCCATAGTCTGCTTCGATTCGTTCAACAGAATATCCGCATTGTAAGGCAAAATACTCAACATAATTGACACTTAAATCGGCAATGACATGCTGACGTGTCCGCCGTTTTTTTCCTTTTAGCATATATTTTCCTTTGTGAGAACAGGTGCGTTTGCTCCATCCGCCTTTAATAAAACCAAGTCTCTATCAGTATCCAAGGCAACAATTTCCGTTAAGCATTTTCTCCCTTCAGCTAACTTGCTATTAGACGGAAAAAATTCTGTCTAGCATTTTTATTAAAAACCAATTTTTTTCCGTCTATTCCTATTGAACCAATTTTTAAATTGAGCGAATAAAAAAGGTTAAAAAAATTATAGAATAACAAAACAACGAAATCAAGAATACCAAAAAAAAATAGACCTATAAATCTTTTACAGTACCATGTTCGACCATAGCACAAACGCGTAGAACATCCCTGTCACAAGGAATTTCGATTACGATAGCCACGTTATTTAGGTGTAGGATAGAGCCACGGAACCCATCTTATCAACTCTTCCCTTCTATCTGACATAGGAATCTCAATGACAGCAGGTCGTTTTTCCCGAAGAGCTTCTGTGACGATAGAGGAAAAATCGTCTAGATTGTCCACCCGAAATCCGATAGCACCGAATGATTCGGCAAATTTCACGAAATCAGGATTACACAGGTCGGTGTCAATGTACCTGCCATCGCAGACTTTACCCTGTTGTCCTCTAATAGCACTGAAGCCATCGTCACTGACAACGATAGCGACTACGTCCAGTCCATATTTTATAGCGGTTGCCAGTTCAAAACTACCCATCATAAATCCGCCATCTCCGCTGAAAGAGACTACTTGTCTGTCAGGGTGCCCCACTTTTGCACCCAAGGCGGCAGGGAAAGCATATCCCAACGCGACATAAATACACGGATACAGAAAACTGCGTGGATTATACACTTCGAATTCGGCAAAAGCCCTGTAACCCAATGATGTCACATCGACTGCTACAATTGCATCTTTATCTAACACTTCTCTTAATTCGCTTAAAAGGGGCAATTTCGGTTGTTGATGAATTTCGTCTTTAATTTCTTTGAGGATAGGCTCCCACACGTTTTTTTTCAATCCGCCAGAATTTTTAAACGCTTCTAACAATTGATGTAACACGGTTTTGATGTCTCCAGCGACTCCCGCGGCGATGGGATATTCTTTGCCAAGTTCCGATTTATCAGCGTCGATTTGAATCAACGGTTGAGGCATTTGTATCGACCAACTGCCTGTATCAATTTGCGTGAAGCGGCATCCGATAGCCAGCATTGCATCTGCAGCCCTAAGCGCGCGCTTGCCGGCTAATCCGTGAATATTACTTAATGCTAAAGGATTATCTTCTGAAATTGCGCCTTTACCCAGTCGAGTCGTTATGACAGGAATACCGAGAAATTCAGCGAGAGCGGTCAACTCATTCGACGCGTTTGATGAAATAACGCCGCCACCGGCGAAAATGAGTGGCAATTGCGATGACTGTAGGATATCGATAGCCTTTTTAATTTTATCCGATTTTGCTTTCTGTTTTGTAACAAAAACCTTCGGCGGAATTTTTACTTCTGCTTCTGACATAACTACATCGTTTGGAATCTCAATTACTACTGGGCCGGGTCTTTCTGTTCTGAGCATTGTAAATGCTATCTCGATAATCTGTGGGATTTCATCCGCGGTATTAGCCCGTCCAAACCATTTTGTAATTGGCTCGAAAAATTTCATCTGGTCCAACCCATGAAACAGCTTGCTATTATCTTTGTTTGCTAATCTGCTATCCGATTGTCCTGTAATCAAAAGTACGGGAACTCGGTCAGTATAGGCTTCTCCAAGCCCTGTCGACGCGTTGCATGCTCCAGGACCAGGCACTGTCAATGCGACACCGACATCTCCTGTTACTCTCGCATAGCCGTCGGCCATAAATGTGGCGGATTGTTCATGGCGGATTACCAGATGTTTTATTCCTTCGCCACGCCGATATAGCGCGTCGTAGATATGCACATTTTGATTTCCTGGCATACCGAAAATGGCTTTAACTTCCTGTGCTTTTAGACATTCTACTATAATATCTCCACCTGTCATTTTACTATACTCCTCATTATATTGTGAAGTACGAATTACGAATTACGAGTTACGAATTGGAAAAAGCTCATGTCCTCTGGATTTGCAGAATCCGAAATGTAAAGCTTTCTTTCGTGGCTAAAGTTTAATATTGAAAAATACCATAGAGATTTGTCAGAACAGAGAATATCACATTGAGCAAAATGATTCAAGTCTATTATTTTTTTGTTGATTTAATCTCGACAGTTGCTACAATAATAAGTAAGTATGAAGTATGAAGTATAAAGTATGAAGTATAAGGAAAGCAGTCTATAACGGATTCTAACGTTAGAAAAAATTGAATATCTTTTCTTAAACTTAAAACCAGAAGGTTAGAAAAATGATTTCATGTTTTACGTTTTACGCATTATGTTTTACATCTCACGCATCATTATAAAGAACTACAATGAGGCACTTCAAGGAGAAACAGCTAATGGATATTGGGACAGCTTATAAATACAGACGAAGCATAGTCATATTTTCGCTGTTTGCGGTATTTTGGCTGGTTATACTGCCAACCATCGTGTTTGCGCAGGATTCTTTCCACACCAAGACTTTATCAGAACATCCCCAATCAATAGATATCGTATGGATACTATTAGCTTCTTTTTTGATATTCTTTATGCAGGCAGGATTTAGTATGGTAGAAGTGGGTTTTACCAGAGCCAAGAATGCTGGCAATGTTGTAATGAAGAATCTATCGGATTTCACTCTCGGCTCGATTATATTCTTTATGCTCGGTTACGGCTTAATGTTTGGAGCAAGTAGATTTGGATTGTTTGGGACAACGGATTTCTTTTTAAGCCATATAAATGTTGGTGAAGAAATCAATAATTGGAAATTCGCTAACCTTATATTCCAGGTGGCATTCGCTGCTACCGCCACCACTATAGTCTCGGGGGCCATGGCAGAGAGAACCCGATTCATAGGCTATTTAGCTTACAGTTTCATCATCAGTGCTTTCATCTATCCCATCGTTGGTCACTGGGTCTGGGGTGGCGGTTGGCTTTCAAGATTAGGAATGCTCGATTTTGCCGGTTCCACTGTTGTCCATTCAGTTGGCGGCTGGGTTTCTTTAGCTGGTGTATTGGTATTGGGTCCAAGAATCGGCAGATTTAGCAGAGATGGCTCAAGCAACTCCATCCCCGGGCACAATATCCCCTTGGCTGCCTTAGGCATATTTATTATGTGGCTTGGTTGGTATGGTTTTAATACAGGTAGCACCCTTTCAGGAGTAAATCCCAGCATCGCTCTCATCGCTGTAAACACAACTCTTTCTGGAGCTTGTGGTTCTATATCAAGTATGTTATTAACCTGGTTTTCTCGGCGCAGACCAGATGTAGGCATAACTCTAAATGGGACACTGGCGGGTTTGGTAGCTTCAACTGCTACTTGTGCTCTAGTAAGCCCTTACAGCGCTATGATTATCGGGGTTGTGTCGGGGATAATTTTAGTCTACTCTTTGAGATTTTTTGAGAGGCTTAGAATAGACGATGCAGTAGGAGCAATCAGCGTGCATGGAGCTTGCGGGGTATGGGGGACATTGGCTGTCGGTTTATTTGCGCAAGCTGCCTTCACTAGAAACAGCTTAGGTCGAAACATCAATGGTTTATTTTTTGGAGGCGGAGTGAACTTGCTTGGAGTTCAAATAATAGGCATTCTTGCCGTATTTTTGTGGGTATGGGGAGTTGCCTTTCTGTTTTTTAAACTGATTGATAAGACAGTTGGTTTGAGAGTGTCTCCTGAAGAGGAGATAAAAGGACTGGACTATAGCGAGCACTTTATGAGTTCTTATCCTCTGTTTGATGATTTTCAAAAAAGGCAAGAGAGGGTTCAAGAGGAACTGAAAAGAATAAGAGAACTATCAGTCCTTCGTGATGTTAGTAAATCTATGCAGACACTGAACCTTGATGAAGTTCTTCATCTTATCCTTGATGGCGTTACCAAAGCCATAGGGTTTGACCGAACAAGACTTTATCTTGTCAACGAAGAGAATAACATACTTGAGTGCAAAATGGCGGTGGGCATAGAAAAAGAAAAGATCGAAGGTATTAATTTACCTTTGGACAAGGAAAATAGCATGGTGGCTCGTTCGGTAATTGAAAAGAGTTCTTTTATTGTTAAAGAGGCCAGTAGCGACCCTCGTGTGAATAAAGATTTAAAGGAGTTGTTTGACCTTAACTCTTTTGCTGTTGTGCCGCTTATCGGCAGGGATAAGGTTTTAGGGGCGATAACTGCTGATAACCTGTTCAGTGACGGCGTGATTACTACGGAGAAATTTGAATCTCTGACCACCTTCGCTAGTCAAGCAGGATTGGCTTTGGAGAATGCAAAGATGTATGATGAACTGAAATCGTTCAGCCGACAATTGGAAGAAAGGGTTAGAATCGCCACGGAGGATTTAAAGGAAACACAGGAACAACTCATCCAATCTGAAAAATTAGCGGCTTTAGGAAAGCTCAGCGCTGGGATAGCCCATGAGATAAGGAATCCCTTAACGAGTATTAAAATACTGATTCATTCTTTAGCGGAGGACCGAAAGGATAGCGAAGCGAAAGAGGACATTAAGGTTATCGAAGATGAAATAGAGAGGATGAACCGGATTATCAAGAGGTTTTTAGATTTCGCCCGCCCTAGAGAGCCAGAGCTTTCTTCTGTGGATGTAAATCAAATATTGGAGGAGACTATTAATTTGGTCGCTGGAGAAGTAAAAGAACACAATATAGCTCTGGAGAAGGAGCTTTCCACTCTGCCTTGTATCCAGGCTGATGAGGAACAGATGAAACAGATATTTTTAAATCTGTTTTTAAATTCTATCCAGTCGATGCCTGAAGGTGGAAAATTAAGAATTAAAACAAAGGTAGTGGACGGGCCCTGTCCCGTCCAGATAGAGATTCAAGATGAAGGCGCAGGTATACTTGACCAGATAAAGGATAGATTATTTGAGCCTTTCTTTACTACAAAAGAAGAGGGGATTGGTTTGGGTTTATCAATCGTAAAAAGAATTATAGATGACCATAAAGGCTCTATAGAAGTGAGAGATAACCATCCGAGGGGGACTGTTTTTACTGTAAACTTACCGACTTATTAGCCGTTGTTGCTTGACAATATTCATAAGGCAGAAGTGCAGATGAAAGGGGAAAAATAAAGAATGGGTGTAGAAACTTTGATAACCGCTGAAGAACTCTTAGAGATGGGTGATATTGGACCCTGCGAGTTGGTGAGAGGAGAGTTGATTAATATGAGTCCAACAGGAGGGAAACATGGTAAAATCGCGCTGAAGGTAGGACGTCTGTTAGGGAACTATGTTGAGGAACATTCGCTAGGAACAGTTTGCGCTGCTGAGACGGGCTTCCTTGTGATGCGCGACCCAGATACAGTTCGCGCGCCTGATGTTTCTTATATTGCAAAAGAACGCATCCCGCCCGAAGGTGAGCCGGATGGATACTGGGAATTCGCGCCGGATTTAGCGGTGGAAGTAATTTCTCCCTCTGACAGATGGAGTAAAGTCGAGGAGAAGGTGAAAGAATGGCTTTGTGCAGAAACATTTCTGGTTTGGGTTATCAATCCAAAAGGACGTTCAGTTCATATTTACCGCGACTTGAAGCGCGGTGCTATCGACGGAAAAGCGTCGAAGCCTTCCGCGCAGCATGTGCAACTTCTCACTGAGGAGGATACCTTGACAGGCGAGGAGATAGTACCTGGCTTTTCTCTGCCTGTAGCAGAGATTTTTGTTTGACATCCCCCCTCCAAGGAGGGGAATCGCCGACTTTAGGTCTCCGACCTACCGGAGGTAGGCACTTTAGACCGTAAGCCCAGCGCAACGCCAGGCGTCGGGTTTCATCCGACTTTAGACACTTTAGACACTTTTTTAACTTTTCGCCTTTCGATTGGGGGTGAAGGATATGGCGGATAAAATTTTAGTGGTTGATGATGACAGGAGCTTGCGATATTCACTAAAGAGAATGTTTAAGGGACGGGGCTTTGAAGTATTAGAATCTAAAAATGGCAAAGAGGCGATAGAAACAGTTCAAAAAGAGCCGATAGATTTAATCCTGATGGATGTTAAAATGTCAGGTATGACGGGGCTGGAGGCTTTGAAAGAGATAAAAGCTATCAATCCCAAACTTCTGGTGATTATTATGACCGCCTATGGGACAACTCAGACAGCGATTGAGGCGATGAAATTCGGCGCTTTTGATTATATCTTGAAGCCTTTCGATATCCCTCAGATGTGGCGATTAATCGAGAAGGCTTTAAATATTAATAAGATGATGCAGGAAGCTGTCACCTTTAAGCCAGAGGAGAGCCAGATAGATGCTGGAGAGCACATTATAGGTAATTCTCCTAAGATGCAGGAAGTCTATAAATTGATTGGTCAAGTAGCTGAGAGAGATATCACTGTCTTAATTAGAGGTGAGAGCGGAACGGGAAAGGAACTTGTGGCAAGAGCAATATACCATCACAGCAAACGCTCTGATAACCCTTTTTTACCCGTGAATTGCGCCGCCATACCGGAGGCTCTTCTGGAGAGTGAATTGTTTGGACATGAAAAAGGCGCATTTACAGACGCTCAGACGCGTAGGATTGGCAAGTTTGAACAATGCAATGGTGGAACTATATTTTTAGATGAAATAGGAGATATGTCCCTTTCCACACAGGCTAAAATTTTAAGAGTTTTACAGGAGAAGGAGATTACACCTTTAGGAAGCAATGAACTGATAAAAGTAGATGTGAGATTGATAGCGGCAACCAATAAAGATTTAGAGAAGGCGATTTGGGAAGATAAGTTCAGAGAAGACCTATATTATCGGTTAAACGTACTTACCATAAATCTACCTACGTTGCGAGAACGCAAAGAGGATATTCCCCTGCTGGTCGAGTATTTTTTAAGAAAATATAATAGAGAATTAGGTAAAGATCTTGTGAGGGTCAGTCAAGAAGCGATGCAGAAGTTAGTCGGTTACCCCTGGCCGGGTAATGTTCGAGAACTGGAGAATATAATAAAGCGGGCTTATGTTCTCTGTAAAGGAACACACATCCTCGCCGATGAATTACAGTTCAGTTATTCAGAAGAGACTGCCATAAACTTTCGGACTGCCACGAAAGTTTATGGTAGTTCGAAAGGTCAAGTCGAAGAAACGAAAACAAAAGTGGATACAGGTGAGGAAAGATTTGAGGCGCTTTTAGATGAGCTTTATGAAAGACTCTCCCAAATTCCTAAAAGCGGAGATGGAGAGAATATGATGTCCATCGTGGAAAGAGCACTTATAGTTCGAGCTCTTAAAGAAACAGATGGCAATCAATTTCATGCTGCTCAAATTTTGGGCAAAAATCGCAACACTCTGAGATATAAAATAGAAAAGTACGGAATCAAAATAAGCAAAAGTGTAGAAATTTAATCAGCATGCTTAAAAATGAGCAGAAAGGTAAGAGGGCTAGAGGGCAAAAGGGCAAGAGGGCAAGAGGGAACAAATTTGCTTTAACCTCTTTACCATCTTGCCCCTTAGCCACTTAAAAAACCACTTAGGCGAATCGCGCTTAAGTGGTTTTTTATTTTTTAAGCTTTGGCATCTTAATTGCTATAAGATGTTTACTAAGGACAAAATTGGGAAGGACAACAATGACTAATTCCGCGGCGGGTGCGAATATGTATAGGGATAAAGCCTGGCTTAAGAAAGCCATTGATGATTGTTATAAAAAAGGAGTTTTTTCTGAGGGAAAACCCCACTTAGAACTTTTTAGAAGGAGAGCTAATAGTTTAGTTAAAGACGCGTTGGGGGTGCTAGATGAGATTGAGGTCGAGTGGGAGCTTGACCACAACTCTCAGGAATTGAGGGACAAATATTATCTTTTGCGGCATTATCTGGATTATTTAAGGAGATTTTGTGAGGGTAAGGTTTAACTCTTTTCGTTGCAGAAGTCCTGTTTGCTTCGCTTTGCTAGTGATTGCTTCGAGATTAGTTTGCTTCGCTACACTCGCAACTCCTCGCAATGACAAAGCAACGGCGCCTTCGTTTTTTCCGTTTTCTGTTTTCCGTTTTCCGTTTTTAATTACCAATCAGGAGGATAAGATGACATCAACTGAAGTAATAGCCTTTGTAGAACAGGAAGGCATAAAGATTATCGATTTAAAATTTATTGACCTGCCAGGAATTTGGCAGCACTTTTCTATTCCCACATCTGAACTGACGGAAGAGTTTTTCGAGGAAGGAATTGGATTCGACGGCTCCAGCATTCGCGGCTTCCAGAAGATACAGGAAAGCGATATGCTTTTATTTCCCGACCCATCTACTGCGATAATTGACCCAGCCTGTAAAATTCCGACGTTGAGTATGATTTGTAATATAAAAGACCCAGTCACGCTGGAAAATTACACGCGAGATGTACGGTATATAGCACAGAAAGCGGAAGCATATTTGAAATCGACGGGAATAGCGGATACAAGCTATTGGGGGCCAGAAGCGGAATTTTATATCTTTAATAGTATCCGATATGACCAAAACCAGCATTCGGGATACTATTTTATAGATTCCGAAGAGGGCATCTGGAATTCTGGCAGAGAAGAGAATCCCAATTTGGGATACAAACCCCGGTGGAAAGAAGGATATTTTCCTGTGCCGCCTACTGATAGTTTGCAGGATATTCGCTCTGAGATGGTTTTGAAGATGATTGAAGTAGGCATAGATATAGAAATTCATCACCACGAAGTGGCTACAGCAGGACAAGGCGAAATAGACATGCGTTTTGGCGCGTTGACGGAGATGGCCGATAAAGTGATGTTGTACAAGTACATTATCCGAAACGTTGCCAAAGCGCATAATATGACGGCGACGTTCATGCCGAAACCCCTTTTCCAAGACAACGGTTCAGGCATGCACGTACACCAGAGCTTGTGGAAAAATGAGAAGAACATCTTCTTCGACCCACAGGGTTATGCGTTGTTAAGCGAAACAGCGATGTATTACATCGGCGGGCTGCTTCAACACGCAGATGCCCTCTGTGCTATCATTGCTCCCACAACAAATTCTTACAAGAGACTTGTCCCTGGATATGAAGCTCCCGTTAATCTAGCGTATTCGCAACGAAATAGAAGCGCGTGCGTCCGGATTCCAGTCTACTCAAAGACAGAAAAATCCAAGCGTATCGAATTCCGCCCGCCTGACCCATCTTGCAATCCTTATCTGGCTTTCACCGCGATGTTGATGGCTGGCATCGATGGTATCCAAAACAAAATTCATCCAGGCGAACCGCTGGATAAAGACCTCTACGATTTGGAACCGGAAGAAGCAGGGCAAATTAAATCTACGCCGGCTTCGCTCACAGAAGCGTTGGACGCTTTGGAAAATGACTACGAGTTCCTTCTCAAAGGGGATGTTTTCACCGCAGATGTCATAGAGACTTGGGTGAGTTACAAACGCGAACACGAAGTGGATGCTATCAGACTACG
>SDBU01002123.1_pt1 | contig 26978 bp, 22 predicted proteins | sample 2277071 | NCBI WGS metagenome assembly SDBU01 (sample SAMN10397929, study PRJNA504765) | marine sediment metagenome | isolation source: marine sediment core GS08_GC12, 126 cmbsf | place: Arctic Ocean: Gakkel Ridge, Loki's castle | collected 2008 | reverse complement strand
GATCAGGCCCTCTACGGCACGGATGCCGTGTTTGAGCAGGATATTGAGGCCCAGGACGAAACCGACCCCAATGAATTCGAACGCATTGAACGGCAGATTAAGAACCTGGATGAGGATATCGAATTGAATGAGGTGACTACTGACGAGGAAGAATTCCGCCAATGGGAAGGCTTGGAGGACGACTGGGAGGAATTCAACCGCCGGCAGGACCTCAGGGACTCTGAATAACAACCCTCACGGAATTATTAAGGCAGGTAGCTATGAAAGAGGAAAAAGTGGCAAAACCCAAACAGATTCAGATTGAACTGGATGAAAAAGTGGGTTCCGGAGAATATGCCAACCTGGCCATTGTAACCCACTCCCCCGCTGAGTTTGTGATTGATTTTACCCAGGTTATGCCTGGAATGCCCAAGGCCCGGGTGCGCTCTAGAATAATCATGGCTCCCCTGCATGCCAAATCCTTCGCCATGGCCCTGATGGACAACGTGCGGAAGTTTGAGTCCCGCTTTGGTGAGATTCAGGTGTCGCAGGAGGACTGGCTTAAAGAATTCGGTTTTAAGCCTCCCAAGGATCACTTGCCCAACTGAGCGGGTCGGGCCAGTCTTGCCGTGAAAAGCTTCGGTAGCACTCGCCGAGGTTTTTCTATTTTTCGCGCCGGGTCAGCCAACGTCTTAGCGTGAGCAGTAGGATGATGACCCCCAGAGCAATGGGGAAAGTGGAGGTCACCAGGTGCTCTGCCAGGTAGGAGAATGCGTTGGGCATCAACTTATCCCTTCGACCACAATTTCAGCGATATCTTTGACCTGAATGCTGTTTTCCCGGTCCCGCACCTTACAGGCGTCGTCGAGCATGATCAGGCAAAAAGAGCAGGCAGTTGCCACGGTGCCGGCTTTCGTGGCGGCCAGTTGATCGAAGCGCACTAAATTGATACGCTCCTCGGAGGGCAGCTCAAACCACATATTGCCTCCCCCGGCGCCGCAACAGAAACCGTGCTCGCGGGCGGGCTCAGCCTCCACCAGACTCGCCTCAGGACCCAATGCTCGGGTGATAATTTCACGCGGGGCATTGTAAATACCGTTATGCCGACCCAAATAGCAAGCATCGTGGTAAGTGACTGTCTCAATTTGATTACCTGAAATTGCGATTCGGCCAGTTTCCATCAATTGGTGGATGAACTGGCTATGATGCACTACCTCCCACTCAGCGCCAAACTGGCGGTAGTCGGTACCCAATGTATGAAAGCAGTGAGAGCAGGCGGTCACTATCCGGTTGAACCGGTATTGTCCCAAAGTCTCAAGGTTCCGGTGGGCCACAGTTTCGTAGATATACTCCTCCCCGAGCCGGCGGGCAGAGTCCCCGGTGCAGTTCTCCTCGGGACCAAGGACGGCAAAATCGATCCCCGCCGCCTGCATGATTGCCACCATGGCCCGGCTGACCGCCTGATTACGCGGATCGTAGGCCCCAGCACACCCCACCCAGTAGAGTATGTCGGTTTGGCCCTTATCAGCCATCAGTGGTACCTCCAAGCCGGCATCCTCAGCCCATTTGAGCCGATGTTCACGGGGAAATCCCCAGGGGTTGCCTTGCCTGGTGATCTTCTCCAGGACGGGTGCGGCTTCTTCCGGCGGTCGGCCCTCCGACAGTACCAGGTGTCGTCGCAGGTCTACGATAGCTGGGATGTGATCGATGAGCACCGGGCAGACCTCCGTACAGGCCCGGCAGGTTGTACAAGACCATAACTCAGTCGGGGTGATGAGACCATCCGCCAGCTGCCGAACCTCCCGATCGGCAAGTGTACGGGCGTAGAGATCGTGGCGGATATCCAGGATGATTTTCATGGGCGATAGAGGCAATCCCACCGCCTGGGCCGGACAGACTGAGGCGCACCGGGCGCATTCGGTGCAGGCCTGGGCGCCCAGCAGCTGCTTCCAGGTGAAATGGTCTGCCTGGGCTGCGCCGAGGACCAGGTCATCGGGGGCGGCATCGGGATCTTCCATTAGCGCCGTGATGTTCATCGAGCGCAACCGGCCCTGCCGGGACGTGTCGGTTAAGGCCACGTTTACTATGGTGATCAAGGCATGGAAGATTTTAGTCCGGGGCAACAGAGCGATAAAGGCCAAGGCCAGGAGGGCGTGGCTCCACCAAAGCCACGGTTGCCACACTTCCCAGGTAGGATAAGACAACGCTAAGCTGAGTGGCCGGGCCACGAAGGAAGCAGTAGCCATGGCCGGTACTTCCAGCGCCAATCGGGCGGCTTCCGCCAAAAAGCCGCCGATGGCCAGGAATAGCAATACCAGCAGGATCCCGGTATCCCCCAAGAAGTTGCCACGACCGGCAAAGGAATTATGTGGCAGGAGTGGCGGGCGCGAACCACTATGGCGACGGTAAAGAGCCAGAAGCACACCGCCTAAAAGTGCTAATCCCCCCACTTCATTCAAGGCGGCAAACCAGGGGGTGTCCTTATCCGGCAATAATGCCACCAACAGATTCCGCTCGACCAGGAAATCGACGGTTGTAGCGAAGAACAGCTCAATGAAGCCCCAACCCAACAGCAAGTGCATAATGGAAGGGTAGCCAAATCGCCGGGAAGATACTTTTTTTTGGGCCAGGCCGTAAACCAGGGCATTACGCAGCACTTCTATCAGACGAAGAGTCCTTGTTTCCGGCTGGCCTATGCGCGCGACGAATGCCCTCCGCAGTTGGTAAGCGAATGATAGTAATGCCGCAGCAGCACAGAGGTAGAACAGGCCCGGGATATGCAACTCTTGGCCGCTCATGGCCCGGCAAGAATACTTGTTGTCAGGATCCGGTCAGGCACTCTGATGCTCCTTAACAGCGGCGGTCAAGCGGGGCACGATTTCTTTGAGGTCGGCTACAATGCCATAGTCGGCAATTTCAAAGATCGGGGCGTTGGCGTCCTTATTAATGGCCACGATGCAGCCGCAGTTTTTCATACCCACCTGGTGCTGAATGGCCCCGGAAATCCCCACAGCCAGGTAGAGTTTGGCAGCCACAGTCTGCCCGGATGAGCCCACCTGACGATCATGGCTCAACCAGCCGTAATCCACCACCGGACGGGAGGAGCCCAGTTCCGCGCCCAGAGCCTCGGCCAGCCCCCGCACCAGTGAGAGATTTCCCTCCTCACCAATACCGCGCCCCACCGAAACGATCCTCTCCGCACGACTCAGGTCCACCTCTGCCTTGGAGTCCTGGAATGGTTCCCCAGACCGGACCTGGACTTCAACCGCCGATAAGTCCACCTCTTGGCTGCGGATCGCCGGTGAGCCGGGTTCCAGCCGGTCATGCCGGAAAGCACCAGCTTGAAAAGATACTATCGTCAGCCCCTCACCAGTAGTTACGTCAGTATTGATCTTGCCCTGGAAAACTTGCCGCACCCAGGTGATTGGAGCCCCATTTTGGAAGCCGATACAATCACTGAGGAGTGGCCGGCGGATATGTGCGGCCAGGCGGGGCAACCAGTCCCGAGCCTGATAGGTGTGCCCCGCGATCAGCAGCTGCGGTTGTTCAGCGGCAATGATCTGCGACATCGCTGCCACATAGTTTTCGACGGAATAAAGGTCCAACTCCGGCGCCACCACGGTGATGATCTCATCCATTTGAAACTGGAGCTGCTGCTGCGGTGAGCTGGTACCAAATACCACCCCAATCAGCTGGTGATCCATATCAGCGGCCAGTTGCTGGCCTCCCTGGAGGGCTTCCAAGGCGTTGCGGTTGGGTTTGTCGTCGTCGATCTGTATAAATGCCAGTATCTTGCCCATAGTTATAGTACCTTCGCTTCATTCGTCAATTTATCCACCAGCTGCGCTACAACCTCTTCCGGCGCGCCTTCCAGATAAACGGTTTCCTTGGTCTTGACCGGCACGTATATTCGTTGGAGGGTCTGCATCGGGGCCAGTTCCGTAGCGGGGATGCCCAGGTCGCTGGCGGTGAGTTCCCGAAGCTCCTTTTTCTTCATGGCCATTATGCCCCTCAGGGAAGCATAGCGGGGTGTGTTGATGCCCGATTGGATGGTGAGCAGGGCCGGCATCCGGGTCTCCACCTGCCGGAACCAGCCCCCCTCCAGCTCCTGCTTGACCTTGAGACCGCCGTTCAGCAGCTCAGTTTGTACCACCATAGTCACATGTGGCAGATGTAGCTCCTCGGCCAGCATGGGACCCAGTTCAGCCTCACCGGTATCGTCGGCCTGCAACCCACAGAGGATCAGATCACATTGTTCTTTTTCAAGGACCTGTGCGAACACCTTCGCCAAGCCGTTACTGTCTAGGTTGTTAAAACTTTCATCGTACAGGAAGATACCCCGGTCAGCGCCCTTGGACAGGGCATCCTTCAGTACCTGGCGGGAACGTTCCGGGCCCAGGGTGCAGGCTATGACCTCACCCCCTTGAGCCTCTTTGAGCAAGAGCGCCTCCTCCAAGGCATAGCTGTCGCTTTCATTGGCAGTGAAGACCAGTTTATCCTCCTCCACCCAGGATTCATCGTCTCGAATCCTAAGGACCGAGCCTGAATCGGGCACTTGCTTAATTAGCACGCAAATTTTCATAGTTGAACCTACAATAGATATATTAAACCGCCGTGGGCACCGAATGAGACCACGATTGCATTTTTAACATGGGCCCGCCGTTGCAGGACGGGTTGCACACTAACCGTGTGTGCCCGGCGAAATCTCCGGACTTCTTACTCGACCGGAGATACCGGCACCGAAAGGGAACTGGTCTCTAGCGCTGCCTGCAACCGAACTTAGACCATGGTTTTCTAAAATTCAAGGTCTAGACATCCTAATTTGATTCACCTGGGCTGATTTAGGCCTATTTTTCAAATTCAACGGGCTAACTTGGGAGTATGAAAGGAGTAATGGTACACGGTTGGATGCTCCCCCTGATTGCTATCCTATGGTGGTATCCGCTGACTGCTGCCGAGGGGAATCGTTACGAGCCTACTATTTTGGAAAACGGGTTGGAATTGGTCCTGCTTCCCGGCCGGGCCACGCCTGCAGTTATCCTGGAGCTGGTATTCCGCTACGGCACAAACATCGAGGTCCCCGGCCAGAACGGCTGGTCCCATTTGCACGCTCAGATGTTATTTCGTTCTCAGGAAGGACTACCCTTACGGCCCACCTATCGCGAACGGGCCCGGGAGGTGGGCATTGAGTATAGCAGCCTATCGCGGGAGGAATGGACGGCGGTTCTTCTCAGCCTGGCCGGTGATTCCCTGGCAGCGGGGCTGGAATTTCTACTACGGACCGTCCGGCAGCCGCTCCTGGATAAAGCCGAGATCGCCCAGGAACGGGCTATGCTTCTGGAGCGCCTTGATCAGCTGGAAGCCGGTACTGAGTTTCAGCTACGCCGCGCCGCCACCCGGCTGTTGTGGGGAGGCAGCTACAGCCGCCAGGACCGTTTTGGCGACCGGGAAGGCTTGCGAGCGGCTACGGTCGAGCAGCTGCGTCTACTACAGATGCGCTTTATAATTCCCAACAACGCCCTGCTGATTGTGGCCGGGGATATTGCCCGGGAAGAGACCCTGGCTCAGGTGGAGGAGATATTCGGGGCTTGGGAACGGGGCTATGACCCCCTCAGGACCCATCCTCTGCCAGGATATATTCATCTGGTGGAAAACCGGGACACGGTGCTGGTGGAGCCGGTGACCTCGGCGGAAATCCTGCTTTCCTGGCAGGGCCCGGGATACCTGGAGGATCCTAAAGGGGTATATGCCGCCAGTGTCTGCGCCGCCCTGCTTAACCTGCGTGCCGGCCGGTTCCAGTCCCGCCTGGTAGACAACGGACCCCTATTGCAGGCCCAGGCCGATTACCATCCGCAACGGAGCATCGGTCCTTTCACTATCCGGGCCACAGCCCTCATGGAGGATGCTCAACAAGCCGTTTCCAAACTCCGGGCCGAGATCGACCTGCTGGCTGAGCCAGATTACTTTTCACGGCGGGACTACGAGCACGCCAGCGCCGGGTTGCAGATCCAGGCCGCCTCCCGGAGGGACGATATCTGGTCCGAAGTAGGCGCGACGGCCGCCGGCTGGGCCCTGGCGGGACTGGGTTACCTCGATTCCTACCCTGACAGCTTGAAGGCTATCACGCCGGCAGATGTACGCAAATGTTTGGGTAACTATCTGATCGGGCAGCCGCTGGTCACAACGGTGATGGTGAATGAACGCACCGGCAGTAGCATCAGCCTGACCGAGGTGCTGGCGCCGTGAACCTGCGGCTGTGCAGCAGTATCCTTTTAGTCCTGGTACTGGGTTGTAATCAAGCGCCTCTTTCCGACACAACCGGGTTTATTATCGACGGCCTGGAAGTGGTGTTTAAGCAGACCCCCGGCCGGCCGCTGGTGGCCGCCGGCTTTTACCTCAAGGGCGGGGTCAGCTACGGCAATCCTGAGCAGACGGGGCTGGAGCCGCTGCTGCTGGCTGCCATGATAGAGGGGACCCTCCGCCGGGACGAGATCCACTCGCGGCTGGATGCCCTGAGCGCAACCATGGAGGTTGTGGCGGAGTACGACTATTCCGGCCTGACCACCTGTTTCCCGATGGAGGACTGGCCATCAGCCTGGGAGCTGCTCAGTGATATTCTGCTGCACCCCCGCCTGGATCCCGTCGACCTGGAACGAGTGCGAGACCGGATCATCAGCAACCGCATCACCGCCCCCACCGGGCCTGAGCAGGACGCTACCCGCAATGCCAACAACTTCTACTATACGCGCCACCCATACGGTCAGTATCCCTGGGGCAGCGTGGAATCGCTAAGCCGCCTGGAGCGTCGGGACCTGGTGCAGTACTACCGGGGAGACGTGACCAAGAACCGGGCACTGCTGGTGATAGTGGGTGACCTGGACATCGATGACCTCACCAACCGTACCCGCCGGCTGGCCAAGCAGTTGCCCCTGGGTCCGGATATGTTGCCGCCCGCCCTGACCTTCGATCCGGGAAAATCGGAGTTGACGGTCAGCAGGCGATCGCTGTCGCGCGAGCATATCAGCGGTCTGTTCGGGGCGCCGCGGCCGGGACATCCCGACTTTCCGGCCTTTACCGTGGCCCTGATCCTGCTGGAGGATCTGCTTTATGATGAATTGCACACCAGCCGCCAGCTGGCGGACCATCCTATTGCCCGAGCCGGCGACCGGTTCTTCAACTATGGTCTGATCAACCTGTCCACCGCCCGGCCCCGGGAGGCCATGAAGGTGGTATTCGAGGTGCTGGAGCGGCTGACCGCCAACCCGATGCCGGTGACCGCATTGCAGGGCCGCATCGCCGTGGCCTTGACCCGCCACTACCGCCGGCTGGCCGCTGCCACCAGCGCCCGAGACCGATTGGCCCATTGGAACATTGTCGGGGAGAATTGGGAGCAGCTGGACCAGTTCGCGCCTGAGCTGCAGTCGGTGCGGCCGGAGCAGGTGCAGTTCGTAATGCGCAAGTACGTGCGCAACATCCACTTCGCCGTAGTGGGCAACCCCCGCAAGGTTCCCCGCCAGCTGCTCACCAGCCGCTAGCCACCGAGGTTAGCCAGAGCACTTTCGGCTTCCCCGGGGGTCCACGTAAGGCCAACTAATGACCCGCTTATGCCCCGCGAAGGGCCAACTAATACCCCGCTTATGGCCCGCCAAAGGATAGCTAAAGGCTATCAAAAGGTTCGATCTTACCGACGGGGGAGGTGAACCCATGGGGGAATGCAAAATGAAAAGTGCAAAATGGGCTTTGGTTCTTACTCGCCCTTCGGCTCCGCTCCCCCGCCGATGGCGTGGTTCAGGACAGGCCCTTCGGCTAGCTCAGGACAAGCTTTTCAAAGAGCGGAGGGAGTAAGAGTAACCGCCAAGCCCACCTTCGGACGGGCCGAACCCCGCCCTGGCCCTGGGCGGACCCACGGGGAGCCCCGGGCAGGCCGATGGCTGGGGATGGGACGCCAAGAAAGAACTAAACCGGGAACTAGAAACTGCTCCCCAATCATCAATCCACAATTCCCCAGTCGTTCGCCTGATGCGCGAACCCGGGAAGGGACATAATAAGGATAACATGATTGAGCGCCGGCGGCCACGGATCACTGTACTTTTTGCACCCTAACCAGAAATAGACCCGGCGGTTCATGTGCGGAATTGATTGGCATTGCACGGCGTTCAGCCAAGCGCAAATCAAAATTTAGCAGATAATTCATATCTTTCCGAAGGAACCTTTGACGGCTGAGGAGGAATATGTCACCCTCATGGGATTTAACGGCATCCTTTACCCGCTCCAGGTAGCGGGTAGGTTTATCGACCTTAAGAAAATTGCCGCCAACGCGCACAAAGCGTACCTCAGGGGGAAAGGCGGGAATCAGGTAAGACCATGGTCTGCCACTGGCGAGCACTATCATAGTATTAGCAGGATGAGGTAAAACAGGCGCCTGGACTTGGATAAATTCAGATTTGAATGGAAGACGCTCCCATTGAGAGACGTTGACCATCGTCGCAATGAGGAGCACCGAGCTAATAAATCCTACCAATTTGTGGAATGGATCCCTCAGAATTTTATCGAGCAAGATGAATATTACAGCAGGAGAGATTAACTCGAGGGGGTTGGTAAATCTATAGATCGAAAACTTCAGCTGCCAAATTATATAGCTGAGAATAAAGAAGAGAATTAAAAATCGATAAGTGCGGTCCCGTGGGTCAACATCCTCAGTATTGCCCTTTGCAATCGATGCTCGATTTAGCAAGATAAACTTCATCAACCACGCAAGAGACAGAATATATATAACCAAATAGCGAATATCATGATGATTATGTTGCTGGTACGTATAACCATTCTTATAAACCCTGTATACAGGGAATAATATGTGATCCATTAAATTTTTAGGGAGATATCGGAGATCTGCAAAATTTATCTCAGGGTAATACGGAGATTTAAAAAATGCATTATAAAATGGAAACAGTGGGCTCTCGTACATTTGCCAAAGATACCACATCCACCATCCGCGTGAAATCAGGACGCCTGCCACCATAGCCACCCCGATGATAAAAACCCGATAATAACTTTCTTTGGTCACAGGGCTTGATAGTACGATGGCGAGTATAAATCCTAAACCGTAGACCACCAATGTCAATTTCAAACCGATGCCAATTCCCAGTATCAAACCCGCCGAGACCAGCCAGAAGAGTATTCTGCCGTGAACTTGCTCTCCCTCCAAACGCTGGAAAATTGGCAGAATCAGTATGATGGGAAGAATAACGAAGATCGACGTCGTTATATCGTTGGTTGCGGTTCCAATCAATCCCATCATAACCGGAGCATATGTGCCCGCAGCAGTAGCTATAGCCGCTAATCCTATTCGCAACAGTGGCGTGCGACTCCTAAAAAGCAATAAAAATAGGACAAATATTAGACTGGCATTAATCCCTTGAACAGAACCCAAGGCGAATGCTGCCCAGTAAGGTGATAATTTTGTATTAAGAGTGTAGTTGAATAGATCAATGGTGGGATTAAGGAAAGATTGAATCTGAGCTGGATTTAGATCTTGCTCAAGGCGATCCTCCATGATGGCATAGGCATTGTAATAATGATAATTCCGAGTATCCCAATTATTATCCTGACCTTTCTGTATCGCAAGATACCCAAATACCATGGGGATACAAATTAGTATCAGATACAGGTTGACGGCGTAGTGGTCAGGAAGATGCAGAAATTTCGTTAATTTGTACAACGGGCCAGCGCTCCGGTATTATTCTTAAGGCTGCTGACAGAACAGCCTTGGGTAGGTGGTAAACATACCCGTCCCTGATATAGTCGAGAATAGGAAGTCATCCGGCTATCAGACCGGCGATAAATGAAACCCCCGATAGCGAAGAAGAAACCAGGGCGCTGAGCCTTGAGGACCAGGAATATAGCTTTAATGATTGCGGCGCCATCAAGAATAGGTATTCAGCTTGGATACACTGCCAGCTGGACTGAGCTGCCCCCAATTCCTGGACAGATTTTACCCTGAAAAAAGATGGTTTTCAACGGTTTTGCCGGTTCCGCCCCTGAGTTGTACACCTCTTGAGGCGGTTCCACCTATCTACCGGCAGGATTACCTACGACGCCGACTTGCTCAGCAGCGAGGCCCGCACCTGGAGTGGGGGCAGGAAAATGTCGTCGGCGCCTTGCCAGATATCGAGCAGCTGGGCCAGGGTATTGGTGGCGGCCGGATCGCTGTTCATGACCTGGATGCGATACAGTTCGTACAGGACGGACGGCTCGCGGGGATACACCTTCAGCAGTTGGTCGATGGTGGTCCGGGCGGCCTGGCCGTCGCCCATCAGGCGGTAGACCCGGGCCACCTCGCGCTGAACCAGCAGGCGGCGCGGGTAGCGGGAGAGGGTGGTGATGTAGCCCTGGATCGCCTTGACGTACTCACCGCGGTTGGTGGCAATGCGGGCCATGATCAGCTCCCGGGGCATGTCCACTAAGTACTTATACTCGCTATAGAAGGAGTCCACCAGGGCGATCTCGGCTTCCGAGATAGACTGGCCCGGCAATTCCACCTTATAGGCTACCCGGATCACCCTGGCGGCGCGGCCCCAGGGGTCGGGGAGCGCGGCCTGTTGCCCGCTGGCCAACCGGGTCAGGACCGAATCGGCCAGGGTAGTGTTGGCATACTTGTTGAAGTGGGTCAGGCGCAGAATCACGCCGTTCATAGGGCCAGCGATCCGCCGTTCCAGGGGCATAGCCTCCCGGGCCACCGCCATGGCATCGGCGACGCGGCCCAACGACCCCAGCTGGTGCTCCAGTGTGTGCAGGGCCTCCACGCGGGTTTCGGGCGACTGGCCGGCCTCGACCGCCTCCCGGGCGATGGCCAGGGCCGCTTCGTAACGGCCTTCCCGGAACTGCTGTTGCGCCTGCTTGACCAGTATTTTCGCCGGGTTATGGCCCAACAAAGCCGCCCGTTCGTAAACCTTGGCCGCCTGTTGGGTCTGACCGTGCAGCAGGAAGACATCGCCCATTTCCACCAGGACCTCCGTGTCCCGGGGATTGGTCTTGGAATAAGCCCGCAAGTACTCGAGGGCCTCTTTGAATTGTCCCATGGCGGCCAACACGTCGGCAATGTCTCGCAAAACCAGATCGTTATCGGGGTTCAGCTCCCGGATGACTCGGTATTCCTCCAGAGCTTCGGTATACTGGGCCACGCGGTAGTGGAAGTTGGCCAGGCGGCGGTGGGCAATTACGTCATCGGGGAACAAAGACACATCCAGGCTCAGGGCGGAAAGGGCCTTCGCGGGCTCCCCCTGCCAGAGGTAGTAGACCTCCTTGAAAGCCCCCTGCAATCGCTCAGGCACTTTGTACAGGTGCTGCATAGCCGCGCTGATAGCCTCCTCGGATTCGCGTCCCTGGAGCAGGTTGGCCTGGTATAGGTAAAACTGGGCCATGGCGAATGTGGGGTCGGCAGTGGTAGCCCGGGTCAGGAGCCGGGTGGCCCGGTTCCAATCGTGGTTGAAGATCAGCTCGGTCAGGCCCAGGGCGAAATTCTCCAGGGCGGAGGCATCCTCAGTGGATAGGGCCGACACAGGCAGGTCTTCCGCCTCTTTGATATGCCCGGACGGGAGCTCCAGATCCTGCTTGATATCCACTGACATCTGATCGACGATAGCGCCCAGGTCCACGCCGGTATAGCTATGCTCGGCCACCAGCCGGCTGCCTTTGGTGAGGTACAACCGGGTGGTAACGGTGTAAGGTGTCACCGAAGTGACGGCTCCCTCCAGGAAGTGGGCCAGGTGGTAACGCCGGGCGATCTCCCGGCTGAGGGCCAGTGGCGTCACTCCCTCAGGCACACCGGACTCCACCAGAGCTGCGCTCATCTGGTACGAGTGGCGGTTGTCGAAATAGAAGTCCTGGATCAGGTCCAGGTACAGGCCGTAAGGGAGCCAGTGTCCCACCCAATCCGCCTGGTCGTCTCCGCTGCGGTTGTCGAAGAAAAACAGCCCCACCCGCTTGCGAAAAACCGACTTGGGCACTATCCTTTTCACGGGCGCACCGGTCTCATCCTCACCGGTCCGCTCCAGGGTAGTGGCGCCCAGCTCCTTGCCGCTGAAAAGGAGCACCATCAGGCCTGCGGTGAGCGCCACGTTGACCGGCACCACGATCTTGTCGGCCAGGGTCCACTGGTCCTTGCCGGGCTTACCGTGGGTCCAGGCCAGCAGGACTACCGAGGGGAACATACCGGCCACGCCCAGCAGGAGCAGGTCGATTACGTACGGTGAGACGTCATAGTGGTCGGCGATGAAGCCGGTGAACTCCAGGGCTACCCAGGAACCACCCAAATACAGACCCACGACCTGTAATACGTGGCGGTCCCTGATTTCCTGCCAGAAACCTTTGCGCTGATCAGCCGCCATCACGGAATGTAAGCATGAGCCGCATGGAATCAAAAGCCCAACCCGCGCCGCGGCCGGTGCCTCCGGGGGACCTTCAGGGGTGGTCAGTCTTCGATCATCACCGCCATGAACTGCTTGACGCCTGACAGGGTGTCGCATGTGAAAATGGTCTCTTTGATTCGTTGGCGGCTCTCATCGGTGAGGTAGGGATCGGTGAGGCCCCGGAACTTGTTATCCTGGTCCTCCTCGGTCATCGGTTCGCGGGGGTCACCCTTGGGATACTCCAGGTACACTGTGTGCTCCTGGCCGCCGGTGGTCCTGATAGTCACCCGCGAGGGTTGTTTGGCGGGAAACAGCTGCTCGAACTGTTCACTGGCCTGACCTTTGATCTTATGGATGATCGTTTTCAGCCGGGGATCGGCGATCATATCGTCATCGAAGGTACTGGTGGTGATCTGCCGGTCCAGGATGGCGCGGGCGATACAGAAAGGTAGACTGTGGTCGGCTGTCTCCCGGCCGCTGGGTTCGTATTTATGGGGATCGAACAGGATATCGGTGGCCCGGGCGATGGTGGTGATCACCACTTCCTCCACCTGCTCCGGTTGGATGTCATGTTCCCGCACCAGCTTCAGAGTGGCGCTGATGTGCGTATGGGTCAGCGCCTCGGTGGGGAAGGCCTTCATGGAGCACTCCAGGATCTTAAAGGAATCCCCCAGCCGGCCCACCAGTTTGGCCTCATCCCAGTCGGGGCCGAAAGTGTCCATGAAACCTTCCTTACCTTCAAATATCTCCTCGGGACCGGTATAATCGAGCTCGGCCAACTTGGCCGCGAAAACTCCATCGCGCACCGCCATGGGGTCCACGGTATTCTTCATCATGGTGAGCTGGCCGGCAGTGACCGCCCCCACGGTATAACTGTGAGAACCAGCGATGCCGATGGCATTCACCAGCTGGTCCTCCGTCAGTCCCAGCAGCTTCCCGGCCACGATGGGCGCAACGAACTGGGTCAGGGTGGCGTGGTGCCACTTGCGCTCCCGAATGCCCGGCAGGGCGAACTCGCACAGGCGCTGTTCGAACTCATAGCCCAGGACGATGGCCACGATGACCTGTTTCATGGTGGCGCCGGTCATTTCCCCCACCGCCAGGGCGGCCGGGATCAGGTCCGAGGGGTGGGACGGGTCTTCTTTCCAGTAGATGTCATTGAAGTCCAACGCCCGGACTGCCAGGGAATTGACCAGGGTGGCACTCACCGCCGGGATCTGCTCCCCACTGACAAACAGGGAGGCTTCGGGCAGCCCGGTCATGTCGCGATATACGCGGCGCATGATCTGCACGTCCCGGGTGTTGAAGCCCCCGAAAGCGCAACCCACCGAATCGTACAGGTAGCGCTTGACCTCCCGTACCACGTCCGGGGGTAGGTCGGTATACTGCAGTTCCAGGGCAAAACGGGCCATTTGGCGGGATAAACTTGTTTCCATGGGTACTCCTAATGTTCGTTACGCCAGGGCACGACGCGTCGCGCCCCTACCATTAACGCATTTCTACAGTTTCGCCGCCACCGCCTCCGCCACCTCCAGGCTGGTGTTGTCTCCGCCCAGGTCGTAGGTGCGGACCTGGCCCTCAGCGATCACGGCGGCCACCGCGCCCTCCAGCCGGCCGGCCATGTCGCGCTCGCCCAACCAATCAAGCATCATTTTCGCCGTGAGCAGCATGGCGCTGGGATTCACCTTGTACTGGCCGGCGTACTTGGGGGCGCTGCCGTGGGTGGGCTCGAAAACGGCGTATTTGTCGCCCAGGTTGGCGCTGCAGGCAAAGCCCAGTCCGCCCACCAGCTGGGCCGCCAGGTCGGACAGGATATCGCCGAACATGTTCTCGGCCACCAGCACCTCGTAGTCCTGGGGGTTCTTTACCAGCCACATGCACTGGGCGTCGATGTTGGTCTCCCACAGGTCGATACCCGGGTACCCTTCAGCCACTTCCCGGGCGGTGCGGATCATCAGGCCCCCGGTCTCGCGCAACACGTTGGGCTTATCCACCACGGTCACCGATTTACGGCCGTACTTTTTGGCATACTCAAAAGCCTTGCTCACGATGTTCCGGCAGGCCTGCCTGGTCATGATGCGGGTGGACAGGGCAATATTATCCAGGCCGAACTGCTCGAACTTAGCCATCTTGGGGTGGTTGGCATTCAGGGCATCGAACACTGCCTGGGGCAACGGGTGGAATTCCACCCCACCGTACATGCCCTCGGTGTTCTCCCGGAAGATGACGATGTCCACGTCGTCCCGGTAGTTCAGGGGGTTACCGGGGTAAGCCTTGCAAGGCCGCAGGTTGGTGTGCAGGTTGAACTGTTGCCGCAGCCGAACAATTGGTGAGAAGTATACGTAGCCCTTATCCTTGAGTGCGGGATCCAGTTCCCCGGCGGCCTCATCTTTGGGCTTGGAGGTAATGGCCCCAAACAGAGCGCAATCGGTCTGTTGCATCATCTCGATGGTGCGCTTGGGAAGGCCCTCACCCTCGGCCTTCCAGAACTCCCAGCCGATGTCACCAGGGACGTACTCGGCATCTAGCCCCAGGCGGTCCAGTACCAGGCGGGCGCAGTGCATGACATCGTTGCCCACGCCGTCACCGGGCAGCCAGGCGATACGATATTTACTCATATGCTCTGTCTCCTAATTATTGCAACCGATTGATCCCGGCCCTAAAGTTCCGGCAGGGTGTGCTCCCGGCCCCGGTTCTGCTCCTGCAGCCATTCAAGCAAGGGCTGGAAGTAGGCCAGCATAGCCCGGGCCGACATATCCTCGCCGGTCTTCTCCTTCAGCAGGGTGCGCCAGTCCGCCGCGGCCCCGTTTCCAGGATCGACCACAGGAACTCACCCACCTCGCGGCTACCGAAATAGTTGGTGGCATGGGGGTCCTGGCCCAGGATTTCCGTGGCTATGTGGTCATGCAGCTGGAACAAAAGAATGTTGGAGATGGCGTAGTCATAATATTGGGCCGCATCATTATTGATGTGAGTCTTTGAGGCCGCGTCGCAATATTCCTCACCCCGCTCAGCTGGCGGTGCGATCCCCTGGAAGCGGGCCTTCAGCTCCCACCAGCGCTGGTTGTACTGGTCCTCGGGAAGCGGCTGTGCATAAAGATCGTGCTCGAAGTACGTCATTACGCCGCAGGACCAGGGAATGAACACCACGTTGTTGAGTGCTTCTTTCAACAGGATCTGAATCCGGTCCACCGGGGCGCCGGCCTCGATCAATCCGATGCCCTCCACGAACGGCTGCTGCATGGCCGCCAGTCCCATCAGGCTACCGATGGCCTCGTGATAGCCCCGGTTAGCGCCACTACGCAGCAGGGGTGGGACGTCCGGATTGGTGTAGGCCAGGTAGTAGTAAATGTGCCCCAGTTCGTGATGGGTAGTCTCATACCAGGAAGCGTTGGGCTCCACGCTCATGAGTGACCGGATGTCGGTCTCTAAATCCATGTGCCAGGCGGAGGCGTGGTTGTTTTTCTTATAGGGTGTCCCTACCGGCAAGGGATACAGTGAGGATAGCTCATAAAAGCTCTTCGGTAGCTCGGAATACCCCAGGCTGATATAGAATCGCTCGGCCTGGCGCACCAGCCATTCCGCGTCCCTACCCGCCAGGGCGGCGTCCAGATCCAGGCCCTCCACCTTCACCAGTTGGGTCCAATCCTGACCCCAGCGGTTGGGCAGCCAGTGAGCCGGCAACAGGTCCGGCACCGGCTGACCGTACTTCTCCGCCAAGTTATAGCGGAAGTAAGTGTGCAACTCCCGGTAAAGGGGCCGCAGTTCACGGTTGAACTTGTCCATCAGGTCGACAAGCTCGGCGGTAGTCAGGCCGTAATCGCTGACCTGGTACTGGAAGTAATCGTTGTAGCCCAGGCTTTGCACGGTGGCGTTGCGCAACCGCACCAGGTTGCCAAGGCCGGCTTTCAGCCCCCGGCCCACCTCCTTTGAGGCTTCCCAGGCCGCCAGCCGCTGCTTGATGTCGTCCGATTCCCACAGCAGCTGGTCGAGCTGGTTGGTGCTCACCGACTGGCCGCCAAGTTGGAAATCGAAGCCGTAAAGCGCCTCTACCTGGGCCGTCTCGGCCGCAATGCGCTCCTTGACCAGGTCCGCCACAGTAGCCGGGTTATTGGCGGCGGCATACAGGATCGCTTCCAACTGCTTGACCTGCAACGGTTCCAGCTGCTCTTTGCTTTGAAGGTGTTTCTGGGCCTGGGCGATGTTGTCCAGGCTGCCGGTGAAGGCCGCCAGGGCCTCGTTGGCCCGGTTGGTACGAGCGGCGTTGGTGGTATCCCCCTCGATAATACGGGTATTGGATTGCCACTCGGCCTCTGCCGAGACGAATTGCAACTCCAAGTACTGGACGGTATACTGGTCAATGAAGGCCTGGGCCTCTCCGATCAGGGCCGGGTCCCGGCGGCTACAGGTCATAGCCAGCAGAATAATTGTAACTAAAACGGGGGAGTATTTCATATCCGCTCCTGATGTGGATTATTTAATAGGGTAATGTATTATTCGACCATTGAATTTAGTTCCTGGTGGTGCAATACTCAATCCGTCCGCCGGTTAGCTAGCAAATGAGAAGATTATCTGGTCCAAAGTCCCTTGTTTCAAGTCCCAAGTTCTTGGCATCCAACCCCGCCGCTGGGGGGATTCCATCGAGTATCCAGTATCCAGCTTGTGCTCTTACCAGCGGGTAATCAATCCCAGTTGGAATCCCTGCTGATCATAGTTCTCGGTCCGCTGAAATCCCATGGTGAAAGTAAGGCCCACCCGCCGGCTTATGAAACCTTGCCCCCGGACGGTGATGGTTGTTGTTTCCCGGGTTTCAGGGGCTGCCCCGGTGATCTCCACCTCCCGGCCCCGGCCGGCGGACAGCTCACCGAAATTGTCCACTGAGCCGAAATAGCGCCGGGTGGCCAGGGCGGCATTCACCCCGTAGCCACCTTCGCCGGGGATAAAAAGGAGCTGCCCGCGATTGTACCAGTCACCGCTGTAAAGGGCCAGGGAGCCGCCCAGGATATTGACCACCTTGCCGGTAAACACCATCCGCCGCAGGCCACCGGAGGCTTCCCAGCCGCGACCGAATCCCTGGAACAATTCAACGGTGGCGTCCATGCTGGGCAGCACCTCAGGCCCTTGGGCCAGTTGCACCTGGGCGTGGCCATAGGCCTGTCGCCATAGGTTCCGGTAGCCGTCCAACGATAGTGCCTCGTCCACCAGGCCGAAACGTTTGGTTTGCAGCAGTCCGGCGGTGATTGAGCCCTGTGTTAACTCTCGTTTGACAGCCAAATTAACGGTGGTCCAATCCTTTCTATCACCGGAGAAGGTTTGTACATCGAGGTTCACCACCGGTTCCCACGGCCGGGCGGCCGGTTCCCGGTTCAGGTCTCGCAGCAGCTGATCGATCGCCACCTGGTCCCCGTGCAACTTAGCCGCTCGGCGCAGGTCCCGGCGGGCCCGGGGAAAGTGTCGCGCAGCCTGGTAGGCCCTGGCGCGGGCGACATGTGCCGCCGGTTGGTCCGGGGCCAGATCGATCCAGCGAGAGTAGGCGTCGACGGCCTCACTAGACCGGCCCCACCAGAAATAGAGGTTGCCCACGGCCATCCAGGCGTCGGCGTAGGTGGAATATTCCGAGGTCACCGGCACCAGATCGGCCTCGGCGGCGGCGTATTCCCCCTGCCAGGACAGCACCAGCCCCCGGCCCAGGCGGGCGTCGGGATCAGCGGGTTGTTCCGCCAGCAGATGGGAGTAAACGAATACCGCCTCAGTCCAATATGAGGCGTGGGCTAAACGCTGGGCCAAGTTAAATTGCTCGCTGTAGGGCAGGTCTTCGTTATGCAGATACCGGTCGTAAGCCGATAGCAGGGTATCCGCCACCGACATGGTATCCGAGACCTGGGTAAGGCTATCGATTTGGATCGGCATTAGCGGCAGCAGGGCAACTAACAACAGGTTCATGAACCTTTTCCTCCGGCAAATCCCTTGCGTTCCATCTTTCCCCAGCCTTTCACTCCCCGCAGGCCGGAGAAGAAGCCCCGAATGCGCCAGTAGGCGGTGAGCTGGCGGTAGCCGAAGTTTTCCACTATCGCCAAGCCGAACAGCCGCCACAGGTCCGACAGGCGGGGATAACGATGGAAAGAAAGCTCCTCCAGTCCCACCGCAGCCACCGACAGTACCACACCAAAGGCGAAGGCGGCCATGAAAAAGGCCAGGATATAGGCTCCTGAGACCCGGCCCAGAATCATCGCTGTAGTGAAGGTGAAGTAGCCGAAAAGTTCGATTACCGGACCCAGCATTTCCAGGAAAAAGAAATAAGGAAAGGCCACCAGCCCGATCCGGCCGTAGCGCGGGTTGAGCAACATGCGACGGTGGCGCATGAGTGTTTCGTACAGCCCTCGCTGCCACCGGTCCCGCTGGCGGCCCAGCACCCGCACGGTTTCGGGGCACTCGGTCCAGGCCACCGGGTCCGCCACGTAACCGATGCGGTAGGGGATTTTCCGCTCCCGGCAGTGGCGGCGCAGCCGGACGATCATCTCCATGTCCTCGCCCACGGTGTCGGTGGCATAGCCGCCGATATCCACCACCGTTTTCCGGCGGAAAACCCCGAAAGCGCCGGAGATGATCAGGGTCAGGTCCAGGGCGTCCCAGCCTATGCGGCCGGCCATGAAGGCCCGCAGGTATTCCAGCACCTGGAACCGGGCCAGCAGTTTCCGGGGCAGGCGGATGCGGGTTACCTGGCCGTGCTCCACATCGCAGTCGTTAACTATACGAATAATGCCGCCGGCCGCCACCGTCTTGGCGTTCTCCAGGAAAGGCCGGACCACCCGGATCAGCGCCTCCCGCTCCAGCAGGCTGTCGGCGTCCAGGCCGCAGAACAAGGGGGTTTGGCAGTAGTTGATCCCAACGTTAAGGGCATCGGCCTTGCCGCCGTTTTCCTTGTCAATCACCCATAGATTCGGCAACCGCCGGCTCTGGTAGACACCCCGGACCCGGGCAGTGGGAATTTCGGCGGTGGCGGCCCGGTGGGCCGGTTGGAGGTCGAAGGCCTCCACCAGACGCTCCAGGGTCCTATCCTTGGAACCGTCGTTGACCACCAGGATCTCATAGTTTGGATATTTCTGGAGCAATAGCGCCTTGACCGCCTCGACACAGGTGAGTTCCTCGTTGTAGGCCGGGGCGATCAGGGTAATGGGGGGTGCCCCGGCGGAACTGATCAGCTCCTCGATATCCATGGCCCTCAGTTTCCGGGTATACTGCCGCAACGACGTAAAAGCCACCATGCTGGTTATCAGGTAGGTAGTGTTCAGGATGACGAAATAGCTCAAGGCCAGGATATTGAACCCGTCCAGCAGCAAGCCGCCTACTGCGGCGAAATTCACGAAGTGCTCGACTCCGCCAGCACCTGCTGCACCAATTCGCGTTGGTGGTGGCCTGATGCCAGCATTTCTTCCAGCAGGTGGTCCCCGCCCATGTTGCGTAGTCCCCGGGCGGCGTGCAGGGCCACCCACTGGGAGTTGTCTTCAACGCCTTGCTTAAGCAGCTGCAGGTCGTCTGATGTGCCCAGGTGCCCCAAGGCTCGCAGGGTCAACCCCCGGACCACCGGGTCTTCGTTCCGGCACAGGCGGCGGATTGGATCCAGGTGTTCCGGGGTGCCCACGTCGCCCACCAGCCGGAGGGCGGCCGCCAGCAGTTCCCGCTCCGTTTCCGTTTCCAGCACCTGGACGGCGAGGGGACCGGATTCGTAATCATTCAACTCCCGCAAGGCGCCGGCGGCTACCGCCCTGGTCTGGGGCGGCATCCGGGCATCGGCCAGCGTGCGGCGCAGCTCGGGCGCTATCTCTGAACCCATAGCAGCCAGCATTGAGACCAAATAGTTGAGGTTCCAGGTATCGAAGCGGTCCAACCGGGCCAACACGGCGCCGGCGTACTGGGGATGGTCTTTGCTGGCCAGGGCGCGGGCGGCGATCATGGCCACCAGGGGGGAGGGGTCGTCCAGGGCTTGCACGATGACGTCGGCGTAATCCTCCATGCCCAGCCTGCTCAGGGTGCGAATCGCCCGTGCCCTCCGGGGAGGGTCCGCCTTGGCGATCCGGGCTGCCAACCGGGGCAGGTAAGGCCGGGCCAATTCGGGAATCACCGCCGCTTCCAGCCCCCGGAAGCGGTCGGCAAAACGCAGCAGGTAATCCACGAAGTAAAAGATGTGCTTGTCGGCCACGAACCGCCGGGCATCATCCGGGGTGCGTTCCCCGGTCATGACATCCAGTACCAGCGGTTCCCAGCGGGCTTCCAGTTGCTGCCAGAGTTCCGCCTTGCGAATATTGCGCAGGCGCAAGGCTATGGTCAAGAGAGCGAAGATCAGAACCAGAATGAGCAGAACAGCGATCGTGACGGCCAGCAAGAAAAACACACGGTCCTGAAGGACGAGGTTTCTCAGGGTCTCCCGGAGCGCCGCCACCGGTTATTCCGCCAGTATCTGCTTGATCCGGCCGACCAACTCGAGGGGATTGAACGGCTTGCCGATCACTCCTTGGGCACCCAGTTCCAGCAGTTCCTCCACCTCGGAAGGATCGGTTTTGCCGGTGAGGAAGATCGCCGGGATATGTGCCAGGTCCGGATCGGCGCGCAGCCGCTCCAGTAGCTGCGATCCGTTCATGCCGGGCAGCTGGTAATCGGTGATCACTACCTCCGGCGGATTGAGGCGGGCCAACTCCAAAGCTTCTTCGGCGCTGCCGGCTTGACTGACCTGGAACTCTCCGCTGCCGGAAAGCACTGTGGCGGCCACCAGTAAAATCTCGGGATCGTCGTCTACCAGCAGGACCCGCATTACGATCTGATCAGGCGCCGGATCCGGGCCAGCAACTCCAGAGGAGAAAAGGGCTTCATAATGTAATCGTCGGCGCCCAGGGCAAAACCCCGTTCGATATCTTTTTCGCCGCCCATGGAGGTAAGCATGACAATGGGAATATGCTGGTAGGCCGGCATTTGGCGCAGCTTGCCCAGCAGCTCGAAGCCGTCGATCCCCGGCATTTTGACATCCAATATGCAGAGCGCGACTTCCAGGTCCGGCGCCGCCAGGAGGGCCTGGGCGCCATCCGGGTAATGGGTGACCTCGAAGCCTTCCCGTCCCAAGCGGTGCTTGATTACTGAGGCGATCAGCTCGTCGTCTTCGGCCAGGAGCACTTTCTTCTGCACCGGTTGGGCAGTGCTTTCAGACGTCATCACCCGATTGCGGCCGGCCTCTTTGGCCCGGTACAGCAGGCTGTCGGCTTCCTCCACCGCCTCCTTCAGGCCGGATTCTGGAGCTACCTCCACCACTCCGGCCGAAAAGGTGACGCTGAAAGTTTTGCCATTGCCACCTGAGAACTGCTCCGCCCCAAATGCCTTCAGCGCTTTCCGCAGGGCGCTGGTCGAGCCCTTTACCCCCGCTTTGGGGAACAGCACCACGAATTCCTCCCCTCCCCACCTGGTCACCACATCGGTACGCCGCAGGGAAGCGGTCAGTATCGCGCCCAACCGGCGCAGCACCTCGTCACCGGCGGCGTGGCCGTGGGTGTCGTTGACCGACTTGAAATTATCGAGGTCCAAGATGGACAGGCACAGCGGTTCCTTGGAGCGCTGGGCCAGGGATTGGGCTTGCTGGAAGGCCTCGGACAGCGCCGCCCGGTTAGGCAGCTCGGTCAGGGGGTCGGTGCGCGATTCCCGGGCCAGCTCCCCGGTGCGCTGTAGCTTGGCCGCCACCGCCGCTGCCAGGACCTCCATATCGATGGGCTTCTCGAAGTACTCATCGGCCCCCAGGGCGAAGCACTCGGCCTTGGTGGCGGCGCTGCCCTTGGCCGAAGTGATGATCACCGGCAATCCGGCCAGGGCGGGACGCTCCCGCAGCCCCACCAGGAAATTACGTCCGTCGGTGTCGGGCAGTATCAGGTCCAGGAGCACCAAATCGATCTGCTCTTCCTCAAGCAATTCCTCGGCCCGGGCGGCCGTTTCGGCGGTGTAAATCTCGCGGTTGGCGGCGGCCAGCCGGGCCTGCAGGTTGCGGGCGGCAATGGGATCGTCCTCGATGATCAGCAGGCCGAATTTGCGCTCCTCGTCGCCCTCCCCGGCCACTTCGCGGAGGATTTCCAGGAGAGCGTCCGCCAGCTCGATCACCTGATCCGGGTCCGCGGTTTCCAGGGCGGCAGCGGCCTCGGTGATCTGCGGGAAGCCATACGTGCCGCCGGAGCCCTTCAGGGTATGCGCCAGTCGCCGGAGAGAATCCTTGGCGTCGGCATCACCTTCCAGGAAAGCCGCCTTGGTAGCCTCCAGGGCGTCGATGCGCGCGGCCAGGGCCTGCCGATACAGGCGTTTCAGGTCATCCATCTATCCGCTCGGGATACCGCGACGCGTCGGATATCCAACGCACTGGCAATGCTCCAATCTCGCACAGAGATGGCTTTGGATTTCGGAAGGAATGTGATCTTTCTAGCCCCCCGAAGACCGAATTGCCTTCAACCGGGAGTCCACCCGCTCATAGGCCGCCTGGAGTTCGCTGACCAGGGGGGAAGTCTGACCGGCCTGGCCCTCGGCTGCCAGGGTTTCGATGCGGTTGCAAAGTTCCATCAGCTGAAAGGCACCCAGGTTGCCGGCGCTGGATTTGAGCGAATGTACGGCCCGCTCCATCTGCGTGAGATCACCCCGCTTATCGGCATCTAGCGCCTCCTGGAGTTTTGCGGGAGCGTTCTCCGCGAACAGATCCAAGAGTTCGGCCAGGAAACCGTCACCACCAAGCTTCTTCAGGCGCTCGATTACCTGCTCGTCGAGTTCCACAGCTTTGTCCATTGAATGGTCCTCCCAAAGGTACGCTAGTGCATTAAACCAACACCAGCGCTCGCTGAATGAATGCCGACTGACGCCACCGGGGCGGCAGCGACTGCGCTTCTACTTGCACGCACGGGGATATTTTAAGGCTGTCATAGACAATATGACAGGATTTAACGTTAAGACCCTGGAAAAAAGTAGCTATTTCCAAGGTATAGTACCCGGTTACCTGATTCAGGTTTCGGACTCGAGTCGACATCGCTACCGGCTGAATGTTTGAACACCGACATTAAAAGATTTCATTATCACGGCCAGATTCCGTATACTATGGGTAATACTTGTATAACGATCCTTAAATCAACGGTTGAATATGAAAAAACTACCTGTATCCTATGGTTTCAGCTCCCACGCCATCCACGCCGGGGAGCCGGATAACGATTTCTGCCAGGCCCACGTAGCCCCTATTTACCAGACTTCCACTTTCGAGTTTGCCTGCGTGGACCAGGGCAAACGTGTATTCACCGGCGAGGAGAAAGGTTACGTCTACACCCGCTGGCAGAATCCTACCGTCGAGGTGATCCAGGAGAAGATCGCCGCCCTGGAAGGGATGGACCTGCGTCGCAACGCCCCACCGGAGGAATGGGTGGAGGTGGCCGGGATGGCCTTCTCCTCGGGGATGGCCGCAATCAGCACCCTGCTGTTCAGCCTCCTGCGGCCGGGGGATACGGTCATCACGCACGGTTCGCTCTACGGGGGCACCACAGAGTTTATAGAAAAACTGCTACCCGAGATGAATGTGCATCATGTTCTGGTGCACATGGATTCCTCCGACGACCTGGAAGCCGCCATCCAATCCGCCGACCGGCCCCGGTTGGTGTATGTAGAGACACCCTCCAATCCCACCCTGGACATGTGCGATATCGCTCTGGTATCCGAAATAGCCCATCGGCACGGGCTGAAGGTAGTGGTGGACAACACCTTTGCCACCCCCATCCTGCAACAACCCCTGGCCCTGGGCGCCGATTTCGTGATCCATAGCACCACCAAGTATATAAACGGCCACGGCTCAACCGTGGGTGGGGTAGTGGTCACCCGGGAACTGGAGTTTAGCGCCAACCAGCTCTGGCGGCACATGGAGCGCATGGGCAGCAATCCGTCGCCGTTTGACTGCTGGCTCATCAACCAGGGCCTGAAGACCCTGGCCCTGCGGATGGAACGCCATTGCGCCAATGCTCTGACGGTGGCCCGTTGGCTGGATGAACATCCCCAAGTGGCTCACGTGAATTATCCCGGACTGGAGCACAACCCTTACCATCAGTTGGCCAAACGACAGATGAAGGGCTTCGGCGGGATGATATCTTTCGAACTTAAAGGCGGTCTCGAGGCCGGCGTCACCGTCATGGACAACGTGGAAATGTGCACCCTGGCGGTGAGCCTGGGAACGGTGGACACCCTGATCCAGCACCCGGCCTCCATGACCCACGCTGGAGTAAGCCTCGAGGAACGCCGGGAATTCGGTATCACCGACGGGCTGGTGCGCATCTCGGTGGGCATCGAAAACGTGGCGGACATCATCGACGACCTGGATAGGGCTATGGGGAAGATCTAGCCCCGGGGCGGTTCCAGGTCCACCGGCACCTCGCCGCTGTATGTGAAAATCTCAGGTGTCACCGCGAGTTTGATGGCCCGGATGTCCACGCCCGCCCGGGCGGCCTCGTTCAGGGCGTGGCCTACTTCGGGGTCGCGGTCCCACATGGGGCGGAAAATATGGGCGTCATCCCGCTGAACCACGAAAAGTATCATGGCACGGTGCCCGGTGCCGGCCAGCTCGGCCAGGTGGCGGGCGTGTTTGGCGGCCCGGGCGGAGACAGCGTCGGGGAATTGGGCCACGCCGCCATCCACGTAGGTCACTGACTTTACCTCCAGGTAAAGGCGTTCTCCATCCCGCTTCAGCAGGAAATCGAAGCGGCTGTGGCCCTCGGTCACCTCACGACCGGCCAATTTCCAACCATCCAGGCATGGCAATTTGTGTCCGGTTAGCAGGAACTCGACGAACCGGTTTGGCAGTAGGGTGTTGATGCATACCCAACCCTCACCATCGGGTCGCCGCGCCAGGTGGACGGTGTAATCGGTCTTACGGCCAGGGCCTCGCCCGTGGCTACGGCCAGGGCCTCGCCCGTGGCTACGGCCAGGGCCTCGCCCGTGGCTACGGCCAGGGCCTCGCCCGTGGCTACGGCCAGGGCCTGGGTTGTGCTGTACCAACAGGTCCACACCTGGCAGGAGTAGTTCCTTGAGCCGCCCGGGGTCCGGCAAGTGGGCCTGGTGCTGCTGGCCCTGCACGATGATGTTGGTGAGGAAGCGGTTGGGCCGGTCCACCAGGGTGGCGGAGACCAGCACCCAGGGGATCGGCATAGCAGGAGTGGAGGGCATGGACTACTCGACAACAGTTGCGTTACGCGAATTTAGGTTGCCGCGCTACGGCTGGCACCTTTAATACCCAAAGGGTAAATTATGTCCGGTATAATGAACCTCGATTAGATCAACCGCCTGACCCCAATTTATGGAGTAACCCGCCATGCCCCTGGTACCCGGCTATATCAAGAACCTGGCGCCCTACCGGGGCGGTAAGCCGGCGGAAGAGCTGGCCCGGGAGTCCGGCCTGGAGCGGATTGTCAAGCTGGCTTCGAACGAGAATCCCCTGGGCCCCTCCCCGAAAGCGCTGGCGGCTGCCCGGCGCTCGCTGGAGGAGGCCCACCGCTATCCCGATCAGGCCGCTTTCGAGCTGCGCACCGCCCTGGCCCGGCGCTTCGATGTACGGCTGGAGAACGTGATCACCGGGGCCGGCAGCGAAGGGATTATGTCCACCATCATGCGCACGTTCCTGTGCGACGACGACGAACTGATCTCCGCCCGGGGCAGTTTCATCGGCTTCCGGGTGCTGGCCGATGCCAGTGGCCGCCGCAGACACTGGGTATCCATGCAGGATTACCGCTATCACCTGCCAGGGTTGGCGGACGCCATCAATGAGCACACCAAAATCATCTACCTGGCGAACCCGGACAACCCTACCGGCACTTACTTCACGGTGGCCGAGTTCGACGCCTTCATGGCCCAGGTACCGGCGCGGGTGCTGGTGCTATTAGACGAGGCCTACTTCGAATACGCCCAGGATCGCCCGGATTACCCCGATTCCATGCACTATCGCTACGACAACGTCATCACCCTGCGCACCTTTTCCAAAGCCCACGGCCTGGCGGGACTGCGGGTGGGTTACGGCTTTGCCCACGACGAGCTGATCGGCAACCTGTTGAAGGTGAAAGCCCCCTTCGAGCCGTCGCGCCCAGCCCTGGCGGCGGCCCTGGCGGCCCTGCAAGACAGTGAACATCTGGCAGCCACCCTGGAAAACACCAGCCGGGGGATGGCCGTTCTGGAGGAGGCTTTCCAGCGACTGGGGCTGGCGTACATCCCCTCGGCCGCCAACTTCATTACCCTGGTGCTGCCCTCGGCGGAAGTCGCTACCAAACTCACCGAGGGTCTACTGAAACGGGGGGTGATCGTGCGGCATCTGGCGGCTTTCGGCTGGCCGGCGCTGGTGCGGGTGACGGTGGGGACGAAGGAGGAGAATGAGTATTTTGTGGAGCAGCTTGAGGGCTGGATGCTGACCGCTAAACGCAAAGGGGTTTATTAATGAGTAGACTTGACGAGTTCCAACATTTCCGCGAGCATATGAACGAGAAGATCCTGGCCGAGGGCAACCTGGAGACCAGGCGGTTTTTCGGGTTGGACAGTAAGGTCTATGAGGATGGCCGG
>SDBU01002122.1_pt1 | contig 26979 bp, 42 predicted proteins | sample 2277071 | NCBI WGS metagenome assembly SDBU01 (sample SAMN10397929, study PRJNA504765) | marine sediment metagenome | isolation source: marine sediment core GS08_GC12, 126 cmbsf | place: Arctic Ocean: Gakkel Ridge, Loki's castle | collected 2008 | reverse complement strand
ATATTCCAGTCTTAAGAAAAGACGACTTCTGAGGAAGGAAGAAAAGAGGAGTTCGGGGAGAGAACGAGAGTAGTCAAGAACCCGAACCCCTCAAATCGAACAAGCAAGCAAACTTGCAAGGTGATCCTAGCAAGATCCAGAATAGATTCGTTTAACCAAGATACAAGGGGTTTGTAAGTAATAAAAGACTGTTTTAAGCTAATTTACAACATTTACCTTATATAGAAGGGTATATATGGTTGTTTAATGTCCTAATTGTCGTTATTTGAAGGAATTAGGAAATAAGATATAGCCGTAAGTCGGAATCCAAGCTTCATGATCGCCTTCATGGTCCCTTAAGCGATCACATTGGAAGTGTCGTTCCTCTGATTCTATGATTGCTGGTGAGTCAATTCTTTGCAGCACTGGCGAACCTGGTCGCAAAAAGACAGATACAAAAGCTTTGCAGTCAAGATACATTAGGATTATGTATAAAGCAGAAGTCCCGAGGACCAACCCATTTGCTGTCTGTAATTACAGCATGAATGTAGATCCAGCCAGTTTTGGCAGCTGCCTCTCTGGTGTCTTTCAGGAGATGGAAGCCTCTTCCGGAAAATGTGTGCAGACATTCAGAGGCGTCGCAGAGAAGTGTCGTTGTTTTAAAGAAGCTCATGTCCATGGTCCTTCGTTTTGGCCTGGGTAGTCGTTCATAAAATCCCTAAGTGCATCTTGAAGTACATCAAAGGGAATAATCTTATAAAGCTTTCGTTCGGCTCGCTGTGATAACACAATCAGAAATGGAATCAGAAACATGTCTTTCCACCAATACCTTGGACGACTTCGGAATAGTCCCTTATATTCGATACGAACCTCGTACCAGTAGGGCCAAGGCCGATCTGGTCTATTGCTCATTCGGTGGTCCCTCCTTATTCAATGCGGCTGCAATTCGTTCAGCCCACTCTTGACTTAAGAACGATCCAATTGTCCATTCGCCACCTTCGGGCCGTGTGTCATGTTGACTGACTGGTTTGTTGAAAATAGATACGTCATAGCCCCCAATCAGATCGTTGACTACTGCGTAGTAAGGGCCGGTGTCGGATGTCAGGTCGCTCATTCGGTGGGACCCCTTTTGATGATGCGCCACGGTTCTATCTCGAACATCAAGTCAACATCACGGGTTACGTCATAAGAGACGCACCCTTCAGACAGACAGCTAGTACGCCACTCCTTGTTTGTGACCGGAGGACAGACTGTGAACAGAAGTCCGCAACTGTCACAGACATGCAAAGATGTTGGGATTCCGTGTTCGTTGAGGGTGACTCCTATCCGGCCTGCAATGTCAGCTTCGATGAGAATGGGCAGGCTCATTCGGCGTCTCCTGATGGGTTGAAGTGTGCTGAGTCACCATCACTGGTAAGCCACGCTCGCATTTCACCGATGATGGATTGCAAAGTCTCATCGAACGTCAACAGCACACCACGCTCGTAGGCATGCAGGATTGCAACCACGTTTCTGCGAACCGCCGATGAGCCAACGGCTCCCTCTGCTGCTTTGCGGAGTTCTGATGTGTCTACAGGGATAAGTGTCCCTTGGTCGTTACGAATCATTGTTCTCCTCCTGTGAGAGCGTCCAACAAGGTGACGGTGATGATCTTGGCTGTGACCGGACCAATGTCGAACCCGCCTTCAAGAATGGAGGTCAACAGTTTGATGGTGTCGGGGTGGTGACCAGACCCGTTGCAGTCAGGACAAGGCGGGCAGTTATTGTGTTCCCACTTTGGGTGTCCGCATCCCCCGATTCCTTCGCCGTGACAGGTTGGGCATGGGGGTATTTGCAGGTCGCTCATCCTTGTCTCCTCCCCGGTGGTGGTGTCGGAGGGTCAGGTGGTCGAGGGTCATCGGTGTCTCCTGTGAGAGCGTCATCGACAGTCACTACTTTGCCGTCAACCACCGTTATCTCTGGTGCAGGCGTTCCGGTGCTGATATCTATGGCTTCGGTGTCTCCTATGAGAGCGAGCGTTACATCGCCACTTTCAATTACATCAAGCAAGTATTTGACTACTTCTTCGGCACCGAACCCGCCTCGCTCAGCTATCCGTTCCAACGTCTGCCCTCGGTGCTTCCGGTGATACCCCAAATAGGCCATCTCAGCCAGATACCAGGGGATCGAATCAAGGAATCCTTGCTTACCAAGAATCGGAAACGGCTCCATGTTCAGCTCGCTCATTCGGTGTCTCCTGATGAGGTGGTGGTTTGGCTCATATCATCATTCCTATTGCAATACCAAAAAGCATTCCTAGCAAATAACCTATGATCAGGAACAGTCGAGCTATTCTTCTTTCTCCGTGTGTCATTCGTTGCCTTTCAACCAATTCTCTGACCGCCACCGTCTGTTCTCCGACTGCCGCTGCCTTCGCCTACTCCACGATAACCAATACCTTGGGAGAAACCAACGTCCTCTCCACCACCAACGCCTTCTGAATTCTGATCTTCTTTGCTTCCTATTCATCTTGTGCCATATTCGTAAACGCTATGAGGTAAGCATTCAGAAGGTCGATCTCACGAGCTGCTGGAAACAGCTTTGACATCTTCTCAATTGATTCTCTGGCTAGGTCTCGCATTCTGGCTTCTACAGCCTTAGAGATGGTTTTTGGTTCTTTCATTTTGACTTCAACCTCCACAGTAATGGGTTTTGGTTTCATTACAGCTCCTTGTGAGTAGGATACCACTGACGCATCTCCCAGGATGCTCCAACTGCTACACCATTGCGTTGATACCAGTCTTCCCTGCGACGAATCCTCCAGGCTGGCTGATTGAACATCTCCATATTGACCCTGAGGCTGTCCCACTGATATGCAGATTTCAGTTCATTGTACCATCGTTTGACATCGTACTTGGTGATATCCCTTCTGCCTCTGCCCATCATGTCTTGGAAATGCAGCCACTTGATCCCTCCGTAGTGGCCTGCCGTTTTGGCACGAGCTTCGACTTTTCTGAAGGTTTTACCAATGGCTATCTCTTCTGAAGACGTAAGTGGCTTACCAGACCAAATAGCAGGAGACCAAAGAATTGCACGGTTAGGTTCGACCCGATGGGCATCACGAACCGATTGGATTAGGTAGGCTTCGTAACCAGCTCTGATTTCTGGAATGTCGAAATAGTCCAAGACTCCTTCGTGGTTTATGTAGAAATGAATAGGCACATTCGAGTATGAGTCTCTGAACATTTTCCAAAGAAAGCTTTGGACTCTAAGATTGGCCCAGCGGTGTTCTGAGTCCATCATACCTGTTGAATACGATGATCCCTGTCCCTGATAGGGAATGTAGTTGGATCCTACGAACACGTTGTCAAACGCCTTCTTATAGCCTCCCGGGAGATATGGAGCAATCACGCTCAAATTGTCGTGAAGACCATAGGGATTGCCAATTTCATCCAGAACTATGTTATGAATGTAATCATCCTTGGATCGGTCCCTGTGATACAATCTGACGTGATTCAGTTGAGTATCAAGTGCATGGCGGTTAAACCATGCGACTTGAACAAACAGACTCTTCTTGGTTGCTCCGTCAGTGAAGCTCATACTGGCCTTGCCCTCTTGTTGGCCTGATTTCTTTGGTGGCCCTCCATATCTTGAGAGCTAGTTGTTCGTCGTCTGTATATGGTCTGGTGACTCCTTGTCCTTCTGATAGAATCTCTATGATTCTGCCGACTGTGTACTGAGCTTGAGGACTCATGGGCATTAATTCTATTTCTGTTGCCTTCATATGTGCTCTCCTATTCCCCCTGTAGTAAAGAGTTCCTTGCCAGTTCCCAGGACTGTAGATTTTCCTTTCGTCTTTGTTTTATTCCTTGTGCCTCTTCATGAGACATTTGTGGCCAACTGCCGAATGTACTTATGAATTCTGAATGAATATTCCTGCACTCACAACAGTGGCAAGTTTCATTAGTTCTGTTTGCTGACATTTCTTCTCTTTTTTGTTTGAGCTTCTTCGATTCCTTCCAAGATGATTAACATGCTTAAAGCGACAGCAGAAGGACTATTGGATTCAGAGTTCATCTTTATAGCCATTTTGCTAAGAAACCCAATTTCTGCGTTCTGCATTTCACTGTCAGGAATTCGAAATGTTACGATCTTCTCTTCTTTAAGCTTATCGTAACGAGATTCTACTGTAGCCATTATTCGCTTACTCCGATCATCTGCCAGTCCATTGCAGAAACCAATTCATCTCTGCAACGGCTACAAACATGTTGAGTCAGATGTTCTGATTTGATAACCAAGTAGTAAGCCTCTCCTCTGCAGCCGACTATGGAGCATCCTTTTATTGATTCTTTCTTAGTATTCCTATGGCGACTATGACCAGTCCCGCTCCTGCCCATAGAAGATACAGAGCTGATGCCCATTCTTCTGGTATCCTTCCTTGTTCGATGCCTGCAACCATTAATCCCAGGCTGGTGATGTAGATTCCTGTAAGTGCTATTCCCTTCACTGACATAGTCCTTTCTTATACGGTGACCACTGAGTCCACCCGTTTCCGTTCTCTTTGTCAATGAGCGCCTTCCAGTACGCCGCCGCTGCAATGTTACGTTCACCGTTGAACGGGTCGCCTCCACTAATCGCAATCGGGATCTTACGCCAAGTGCTAGGGATGAACTGCATCAGCCCTGACGCTCCGCTGCTGCTGTTATAAGCATCGGGGTTCCCTCCCGATTCGTAGCTCATGAGGCAGAGTGCTCGGTCAATGTCATCGGGTTGGAAATAGATTGTCACCAAAGGCCTCCATCTTTCTACATTTGAGTCCACTCTTCTGTAGAAAGTTGGCTTAATCACTATTGGCGGCTTCCACGAATCAAAGTGATTCCAATAGGCTTCGGCCCACTCCTCCTCAATTAGAGAGGTATCTAGGGGGTGAGCTTGAGCCTTGTCAGCGAATGTCATTAGTGCCATGAGCACTGCCGCAATCAATATTAACCATATCCATTTTAGTTTCATTCAGTAGAGTCTAGCTAGGTCACCTCTACAGTGGTCATTACAGTCTGGATCATGTGGTCGTAATCTCCACTAAGTGCCTCTTTGATAAATTCTCTTTGGTCCTCAGGTTTGACCCCGTTCTGCCTAAGTGCCTCCTTAACGTGTCCAACTACCGCAAAGGCGTTGCCATCGACTTCGTCAGTGAGGTTCACTATTATCTGAGGGAATAAAGGTTGGGTCATTTGACAGCAATCTCTACTAGCATGATTTGCGATTGGTATCGTCTTCCTTCCAGATTGATCTTGCCTTGAGCGTAGAACCCCTTCTTGCCGGATTTGAACTCCTTCGGTTGGAGATTGTTCACTAGATTGACGGTTGCTGATTCTTTGACTTGATCGAGTGTTGGTTCGCTCATAATGGATTGCCTTTCGGATCCCATGGGTGTCCCCATGGTAGTTCTGCTTCCTTATTCATTCTGACACATTCTTCTTGGACTAGCCAGTGCCATACTCCGTCTATCGGTGTGTACGGTTCGTAGTTATCACGTGCCCATTTTCTGAACACCTCTCTTTCTTCTTCTGTTTTTACCTCTTTGTAGAGTTTCAATTTTGATCTACGTTCATTTGTTTTTGGAGGTGCTTGACTCGCCCTATCCATTTGTAGACGATTTCAGAAGGAACTGTTCTGTCGTTACCCCCACGATCAAGAGGACCAACGATGACGACCGAACCCAGGAGTCTGAGGTCCTGCCTGCCTCCTACATAGGCTATTCCAGTTGCCAGTTCATTGAAGTCTTTGTGAATATCAAACTGGCCTAACAGAAACGAATCGTTGACATACATTGTGACCTGGTGCTTTTCGTTTCTTTCACCAAGTAGGTTTAGGGCAACAAATTCAATATGTCCTTCGACAGCGTCCTGATAATCAGCAAGAACCCGGAGCTCAATCTCTTCATACTTTCCGCCCGGATGAATAGTTATTCCTTTGATCATTTTCATTACGCGATGTCTTCTTGATGGAGTGCGATGGCTGCTACAGCAAACATTCTTGCTTCCTGAAGCTTAGTGAGAGCTATAGAAAGTTCACGACTGGGTGGACACAGCTCTACCATGCTGTGTCCTGCTATTCGCAAGTCTTCAGATATAGACTCCAATCTTGATTCAAGTACTGGTCTGACCAGGGGCCTGTTAGTTAATGTCAAGTTGACTTGGTCGTGAAGACGTTCTTTGGCTTCTGTTCCATTCTGTGGGTAACTCATATCGGCTCCTTTATCTTGGATCTTTCTATTGTCACCTGGTATATCTTGAAATGAGTGATTGCCCTCGATTCGTTAATAGAAAGGCCACGGGTTTCTATGCCAGTGGCCAGTTTGCCTAGTGCTATAAGCTTGTCATTTGTTAGGCCATATATATGTTTGGATAGCTCCTCACATACATCACAACCATCATATAGAATGCTTTCTCCATAATGATTGGAATGCAGGACTGCAACGGTTGCCATTTTGCTCTCCTTTCGGCAGGCTGCCTATATGGTATAGTCTACTCGGCTTCTCCTGGTGTGTCGAGCGTCAGGCAGCAATCGCTAATGGCACAAGACTAAGCTCACCAACCATGAATGGACAAGGGACTATACTTAAGCGAGTGCGAAAGATTCAGGTTCGTCAAGAGTATCTTGAGAATAGACAGTGGGTTAAAAAGACTCGGCAACGCAAACGCAATAAGATGGCCAAAGTCTCTAGAAAAAAGAATAGATGATGGGTACAGTTTTAGGTTCTGCCAAACTTGATTTTGGTAAATCTCCTAAGATTTATAGTAATACTCGTATCTGTATTCATTCAGAGTGCCAAACAGTTATTTCTCGGTACAACAAGTATGATCTTTGTTGGTTCCATACTCCTCCTGGCCATTCAAGAATCAGAGGCAGAGCACCTGCTGAAATGATTAGGGGCGAATCTAGTGCCGTAAAGGACTGTCGTAACTGTTCGTCTCAACTGCTGGTTAGCACAAAGATCTTAATAGATGGCATAGTGCATATTAGAGGTGAGAACGGTGGAGCTAGTTGTGAGGAATAATGGTGACTGATATTCGTGGAATAACTACACATAAACCAAGCGATGTTCCACGTGAACGTGAGTTAGCTCTTCATCCTAGATCTCATGTGCGTCGAAGGGGACGTCGCAAAGCTGAAATGGGATATACTGGGCTTGAAGTATTCAGTAGCATCATAGCAGGTGAGCTTGTTGAGCACAATGTAGATTGGTTTGACAAGAGGCGATATAAGATTGTGGATAGAATGCGTAAGGGTGACGCTACTTGTGCTGCTACTCTAATGGCTATTGTTCTGCCGATTATAAGTACAGAAGTGACCATTGAATCACGAGAGGGTGCAACTGGGGTTAAGCCAGATCCTATTGTTCAAGAGGCTGCTGATTTCCTTCATTATGTTTTGTTCGAACAGATGGAAAGATCCTGGGGTGGATGGCTTCGTGAAGCCCTGACTCTTTACTTAGGTTATGGTCATTATGCATTTGAAAAGATTTTTGGAGAAATAAAGGAGGGTGAATACAAAGGTGCTATGGGGTGGAGAGAGTTCGCACCTAGACACCCCTCCACTTTTGAGTTTTGGCATTTTGATCCCCATGGTCATTTCCAAGGAGTTCAACAGCAGGCTTTCAGTCCTGCCGATGGTGCTTATGAAGTTGTTGAGCTCCCCTTAGACAAGCTCCTTTGGTTTACGAATCAAGAGGAGGCTGGCAACCCTCTAGGAATTTCTGTTTTGCGTCCTGCTTACAAGCATTGGAAATACAAAGATGGTTTCTACGCAGTTCAGGCTATTGCAGTAGAACGTCAAGGCGCAGGCATCCCATTTGGCCAGTATCCATCTGGCACTAAGAGTGATGATGTTGATGCTTTGGAAGAAATGCTTCAGAACATTCAGGCCCATGAGCAGTCCTATATAACTTACGAAGAGGGTTGGGAAGTCGGCTTTGTAGATATGGGTTCTGCTAAGGTGCTCGATCCAAAGGACGCAGTCGAGCATCACGATCAGATGATCCCCAAATCGATTCTTGCAGGGTTCTTGAATCTAACTCAAGGTGATCGTGGCAGCTTTGCACTCTCCAGTGATTCTAGTGGTTTCTTTACATATTCCCTTCAACACACGGCTAACTATACGGCTGATGTTCTTAACGTTGCTGCCAAAGAGATTCTTGATAAGAACTATCCGAACCTTCCTTCGTATCCAAAGATCAGGTTTAACAAAGTTGGGCACATTAGCCTTGAGAAGATAATTGATGGCATCGACAAACTTGGCACCCAGGGATTTGTAACTCCCACTTTAGAGCTAGAGAATCACATTCGTAACCTTTTGAATCTTCCATCACTGGGTAAGGACGAGCTTGAAGAAATAGAGGAAGATGAACAAGCCAAGGCTGAAGCTGAGACAGCAGCTGCTATAGCGATTAAATCTGCTACTGCACCACAGATTGAAGATGGTAATACTTCTCACAAGGACGATGAGAAATGACAGATCTTGTTGTTTCTGACATTAGGAATCTTGGGGTTTTGGAAATTCGTAGTGAGCTTACGTTTAAGACTCAGCTAAAGCTCGACAGACTTTTTGTGAGAATAGAGAAGCTAACTATTTCTTGGTTGAACTCTAACATCAATAGTTCAAGAAGCATTCTTCTTGTAAAGGCCTTCAAACTACCTCTTCAGGCACTGATCAGAAAACATTACAGAATGTTCTATAGGGCTGCATATGGAGCTGGAGGATTAGCCGTAGCTAGATCGCTGCCAGGTTCTTTTATTGTGTTTACAGCCAAAGCTAACAATAGAATTTTGATTAAGGCAGATTTGGCCACAGAGAGATTGGTTTCCAGAATCGAGCGAGACTTGAAGCATGAATGGGCAAGGTCTATAGGTAGGAAGGTGGACCAGCCTATGTTATATTACCAGACTAGGAAGGTCTTTGCTGATACAGTCGGCAAACCTCGGCCTAAGGGTCTACGATGACAATAGGGAGAATAAGTAATTCAACCATATCTACTTCATTAGATGATGATTTCTTTGATGCGTATAACGAAGGGAGAGAAGACGAAGCAAGATTCCAAAGTATGGACCTAGGGGTTTGGTCTGCCATTCTTGATGAAAATGCATGTGACTATTGTGTGTGGGCAGACAATAGAGCTTTTCGAGTCAGTGAAGAGCATTCAGTGCCTCCCGCTCATTTTGGGTGTCGGTGTGTGATAGCTTACTTTACTGAAGAAATGTTGATAGAAGACGGGGTTGATATAGGCAGTGAGTTCCTTCCTTGGGACGAGGCTCCTTCAGATACACTCCCACCAGGAACCAGAAGGAAAGGTTGAAATGATAAGCAAACTATTGGAACTGATTCGCCCAGAGCATCAAGAGTTGGAGATTGGTGGAGAAGTAATCGCCATTCTGACTGATGAGCGCACTGGCCTAATCAGAGTACACAAGACTCACAACATTGTTGGCGATGCTGGTGATGAGTATTATGCAGAAGCTGGAGCTCAAAAGGGTGGAGAGTCCGTAACTAACGATTTCTCCGAGATGGAGTTGGGGACTGCAGGCACTCCAGGTAAGGCGGCTACCACGTCGTCGTTCACCTTGATTGCTGGCACTCCTAAGGCAGTTAAGGCGACATACCCTAAGACTAACGATACGGGTGACTCCGATAACACTGGAGATGCTGTCGATGCAGTGACCTGGACATTTGAATGGACTGGTGCTGACTTTAACAATGCTGCCATTACTCATGGTTGGATCGATGTGTCGGCTCATGGTGCTGGAGCGCCTATCTTGACAGGGTTTGCCTTTACAGGTGGAGCCTTCGCTAAGGCAGCTACTGACACTCTGAAGGTTATTATCAACCATACATTCAATGGAGTTTAACATTGGGTGATTTGAAGAAAAGAATCAAAGAAACCAGTATTCGAAAGGTAATTACTGAGTATCTTGGGATAAAGGGGACAGTATCTTCTGCCCATACTGCTCAGTCAGAAGAAGTGATCGTCATAGTAAGGAAGGAAGATATGAGTTCCATAGCTCCAAGCGATACACGATGCCGTGCTGATGTGAAAGGCAAGCGTTGTTCTAAGGAGACTACGTTCAGTCTAACAGAAAAGTCGTGGAGCCAGATGTGTGAAAAGCATCACGAGCAGAATGAAAAGGCTCGCATGAATAAGGCTTCAAAGGTCGTGAAGTTCGTAGAATCTGAAGCGTAACTACAGACGTGACTTTTATTGGGAAGAGTAAGAATAGGCTCAATAACATAAGGGGCTAAATGCCAACATTTGTACGCCCCGATGGCGACCAAACGGTTAACAACTGGACCTCGACGCCTCTGTTCGAGAAGATTGACGAGGTAACGCCCTCTGATACTGATTTTGTTCAGTCCGAAAACGATCCGGCGAATGACATCATGGAGGTCACGCTGGAGAACCAGACCGACCCAGCGTCCAGCACTGGACACATTGTTCGTTACCGCTACCAGAAGGGTCAGTCTGGTGGTGGTGCGCCTGGGACCATCAACTTGATTATCGGGCTGTACCAGGGCACCACGCTGATCGCCAGCACCACCCACAGCAACATTGCCACTGGGTTCGTTGCCGGGTCGTTCACCCTCACCGGGGGCGAAGCCGATAACATCACTGACTACAACGACCTGCGAGTCCGCATTGATGCTGACAAGAGTGCAGGCGCTCGTACCTCTTGGGCCGAAATTTCATGGGTGGAGTTTGAGACTCCTTCGGCAGCAGTCGCTTTCACTCAAGTTCACTTTCGTATTCGGGACGATGATGCTCCTCTTCTCAATGCCAATGCTGGTGGTGATTGGGCGGAACTTGAAGATGTCATTTGGGCGTCAGGTCAAGTCGAGTTGGCGTTCCGCATTCGGTTCTCTATCAGTGCTGCTGCGGCGGTAACCGACGGCTTCCAGATTCGTGGACAGAAGGACGGTGCGGGCGGCTATGCGCTGATTGGCGCAGAATCCGACCCTTGGGATCAAGTGGCCGGGGGCAGTAAGTGGGAAGTGTCTGCTATCCCTTCGGCGCAGTACGTCGATCTTGACGCTACTACTCAGGTACTCACGGCTTCGGCAGGATCGTTCGTGGCGGGCGACGGCAACGAAGACCCCACGTCGGGAACTGCCGTGTTTGCTGCGGCCAACGACTACACGGAGATGGAGTGGACGATCATCATTCGTAAGTTGGCCCGCAATCTGGCGGATTCAGCCAACGTTCACAACGTCGATGCTGCCTTCTGGGAGTTCCGGCTATACCTCGATGACGGAACGGCCCTCGACACCTACACCAACACGCCCCGGATCACGCTGATCAACCGGCCAGGGCAGATCGGCGGTGCGATGGTCGAAACTCCTCATCGAGCGTTTGTCAAAGACAAGTCGGGGAACCTATACTACCTCGGTGAGTATGCAGACTTGCCTGCCACGTCGGCAGTGGCGGTGATGATGAAGTCCACTGATGGGGGAGACTCGTGGAATCCGGTTGGGACTGCACCAGCGTCTTTCGATGATCTTGAATCGACGGACATGCACTACGTCGAAGCCGACAACGAAATCTACATTGGGGCTCAGCTCAACACCGATGCCCGCTTCTACTCGTTCCGGGTGGCCGATCACGCTTCGGCTGACACCTGGAGTGCTACCGACCAACTGGTATCAGCGGCCACGCCTGGTGCCCAGTCTGTTCAGATTCACTGGCGAGTCGACAACACGGCTGTCTGTTTCTATCACGATAACGACGGCAACGACCGTATCCGTTACAGGATCAGAAGCTCCGGTGGAACGTGGGGCGGCGAACTCACGGTGGACACCGAAGCCTCCACCAACTTGGGAGGCGCTCGAACGGTCATGGACGACGCCGACGACACCATTCACATTTTCTACCACGCCTGGGACGCCACTAATGGGGAAATATGGCATAAGTCGCTCGACTCGTCAGGCACCCTCTCTGGGAGAACGCAGGTGGACCAGGGTGGACCGACAATCAATGTAGACGGCGGTTCGAGGGTTGGGAACATTGTCGGTGCGGTCATTTGGACTGACGGTGCCACCAAGAAGGTGGGTGTCGCCTACCACGACGATGGTGGAGTGGAAGATATCTTTTGGAACGAGTCTGCGGTGTCCTCGATCAGCTTCACCAGCGGCGAGGAGAACGCCCTCACCGACATAGACACCAACGTCCAGGGTGGTGCTTCCGTGTCGGCTGGTGTAGCTGTGGACGACGTTGACGATGTGCCCTACGTGTTCGGGACTGACCTGACTGCTGCCAACGCCTTTCTGAAATACGATTCTCGTGTGTCTGGCACCTGGCAGGGTGACACCAACTGGAGCACTGAGCGGCACAAGATGCCCCGTCCGATGGTGTTCGTCCACTCGTCAGGTAACGGTGGAGCCAGGGTTGTCGGATTCATTCATGTCAACAAAAACGCTTTCACGTTGAATGTGGGTTCAGGCGGGACTGGGCTGATTCGCTACGACGAGATTGTTATTGCTGCCGGTGGTGGATTAGATATTGTTAAAGTCGAAGGTGAAACTGTCCAAATTGCCGAAGGAGACATTCACACTTTGGGTCTGGTTCGGCAAGAAGACGAAACTATCCAACTTGCTGAAGGAGGCATCCGTGTCGTTGGACTGGTTCGCCAAGAAGATGAGGCTGTTCAAGTGTCTGAGGCAGACATTCCTGTCGTAGGACACATTCATGTCGAAAATGAAACTATTCAAATACCCGAAGCCGATTTGCATATTCTTGGAAAGATTAAACTTGAGAATGAAACTGTGGAAATCGCCGAAGTTAACATAAGAGTAGCAGGGTTAGTTCGACAAGAAAACGAAACAGACCAGATTACAGAAGGAGATTTGAAGTTCCTTGATATTGTTCGCATAGAGAATGAATCAGTTCAGTTAGTTGAAGTTGACATTAGAGTTCTTGGTATATTCCGTCAAGATGACAGGTCAGTTCAAATTGTTGAAGGCGATATCCCTGTTGTTGGACTCTTAAAGCAAGAAGACGATACGGTCCAAATTTCAGAAGATGATCTCCACATACTTGGGAAGATAAAGCTTGAAGATGAGTCACTGGATATTTCAGAAGGCAACATTAGGGTGGTTGGGCTTGTTCGACAAGAAGGAGAGACCGCTCAAATTTCAGAGGGAGACATTGTTGTACGAGATTTGGTTCGCTTACTTGCTGAGGCTGAACAAATATCAGGGGGAGATATTCGTGTTCTTGGTTTGGTTCGCCTTGAGGCTGAGACAGAGCAGATTGCAGAAGCTGATATTAGAGTACTTGGTCTCGTTAGACAAGAGGGTTAAACTGAACAGATAGCTGAAGGGGATCTTCATCTTCTTGGTAAAATAAAACAAGAGGATGAAACAATTGAGATAGCAGAGGACGATCTTCACCTTCTTGGTAAAATAAAACAAGAGGACGAGGTAGTCCAGATAACCGAGGCCGATCTGCGTGTTCTTGGGCTTGTCAGGCAGGCTGACGAGACTGTTCAAGTCACCGAGGGGGACATAGTCACCCTTGACTTGGTTCGTATCGAGGGTGAGACTCTAGAGCTGTCAGAATTCGATATTACAGTCCGTGACATAATCCGTATAGAGAACGAAATCATCAATATTGTTGAGGGTGTAATAACCACTCTCGATCTGATCAGGATCGAGCCTGAGATTGTTCAGATCACAGAAGGGGATATACACCTTACAGGATTAATAAAGGTTCAGCTAGAAACTCTAGAAATATCGGAAGGAGACATTCATGTAGTGGTGTCTCTGGGTCCATTAGGTGCCACTCGGCTAACCTTCCGTGGTAAGATAGGCAGGCCTGTTTTCAAGTCTAAGATTGAGAAGAAATTTAAGGGGTAGTGATGCCAGACGATCTATTAGTTAAACACATTAATGGAGAAAGGGCTTTGCCCAAGCTTTCGATTCCACCTTCTTTGGAACATCAGTTTCTTGATGATGATGAAGATCCGTATGATCTAACGACAGGAACGTGGAATGGCGAGGGGAAAGCTGAAAAGATCAATTTGGATGAGGGGGAATCACAACCCAGTGGCATTGGAGATGGCACTGTAACTATTGATGTCCCCACTGCTATCGCTCAATATGATTGGGTTATTGCAGATTTCACAACTCTTGGAAGATTTAGAATCATTATCTGGATTGGTAATGGCAGTCAGAGATTTGGATCTACTGTCTATGAATGGGATGTGAGTGATGCTCCAGGAGCTGATCCCACCGTTTAACGAGTAGCAGAGGAGGTGCGCAAAGATATATGCCAGTATTTGACAGCACTCATGTTGATAAGCAAATAGGAGTGATAAAGGTGCCATTTGCTAGTTTCAAGAACTTTGCCGATTGTGTGGCTAAGAATAAGGGTAAGGTCAGCAATCCAGAGGCATACTGTGCCACCATTCAACGAAAGGTTGAAGGTGAAGATGTGAATGTAGTTAATGAAGTCTTGATGAAGCTCGGAGAGATTGGTGATGATAATGTGCTTCGTGGGGCTCAGCTTATGCCCATTGGTTCATGGGACCATCCTCTAGGTAAGATCAAGATCAGTTTCGAACGTGCCCGAAGATTTGCCAATCAATACAAGAGATCTGTTACTGGTCAGAAGCTTCCAGTTCTATACATTCACTCAGATAAAGCCAATGTTTCTAACCCCAAGTTTGGCAGGGCTGCTGGGTGGATGACAGACGTCAGAGCTGATGAAAAACTTGGGGTTGTTGTAGACATAGAGTTCAACGAAGAAGGCGCTAAGGCTGTTAGAGATAAGGAGTTCGCATATCTAAGTGCTGAGTACTTCGACAAAGTTCAACTGCCACATCATGATGCTCCGGAAGATGATGTGATTGTGGCAGCTGCTCTTGTAAATAGGCCACACCTTAAGGGAATGCAACCCCTCCTAAATGAGGAGACGGGGCATCAGTTCCTACTAGGTGAAGCCGAAAAACCCATCAAAGGAGGTATCCCTATGGATCCGATTCTACGTCAGCTTTGTGAGCAGGCGCAGATCAAACTCTCCGATGAGCAGGTAGAGTTGACCGAGGAGCAACGTACTGCCTTGAAAGATTTCTTCGAAAAGAGGGAATCAGATTTCAAGGATACAAACTCTAAGGTCAAGCTTCTAGAAGAGAAGCTAGCTGCTAAGGAGGATCCGGACGAGAAGAAGGCTAGAAGTCTCGAAGAGGCTGGGTTTACCGAGGAAGCCAAGTTGCTTTCCGACTACCGAGCTGATCGTCTTGTCAAAAGTCTGGGTGAGTTTGTGCCTGAAGGGCATCAGCTTTCCCCAGCTGCGGAAAAGGAAGCTCGGAAGTATGCTCTTGAGCAAAACACCGATAACCTTGAGAATCTGCACAAAGTAATGTTGTCTGGAAATGGCACTGTCGATCTTAGTGAAATTGGTACGTCACTTAAGAAAGACGATGATGATGATGATTCTGACTCGCTTGCAGCGACCATTCTTGAGGAATCTGGAAAGATTTCCAAGGAGCAAGAGATTCCTCTTGCCGATGCAATGTCAGTATACGCCAAGGCTAATCCAGAGAAGTGGAACGAGTACCAAGAAAGCATGGGTGGACACATGGCCACCATGGGAGGTAGCTAATGCCGCTTTACCAAGACATCGCTCCTCCAGTTCCCATCACCTTTGAAGCTGAAGCAGCGGTGGTTTTTAACCGCTTCGTGAAGCTTGGTGCTGCAAGCAATGGCGTAACTGCCGTCGCTGCCATTACCGATCTGGCAATGGGTGTGGCTGTAGAAAGTGCAGATCCTGCTGCTGGTAATGCGGCAGCTAGTGTTTGGCCACTCAATCGAGGAGGAATTGTCTCTATCGAAGCGGCAGCTGCCTTTTCTTTGGGGGATAGAATTGCTCCGTCTGCGAATGGCAGAGGTCAGACAGCTGTTACCACTCAGTTTGCTAGAGGGATTGCTCTTGCAGCAGCTGGTGGTGCTGGAGAAATGATTCCGATGCTCGTTGAAATCAACGAAGTTGCGACCCTGTAAGGAGGGATGACAAGTGCCACAATTTGCAAGCACCCATGTTGATGCCCTTCTCACCGGCATGTCCATCAAGTACCCTTTGGGACTTGGACAAGTTGCCACGACCATTTTGCCTAGCATTAATGTGTCGAAGGAGTCGGGGATTTACTTCATTTACAATAAGGGTGATCAGGCCAGGATTCCGTTTACTAAGAGACAGCTACGAAGCGAGTCTCGTGCGGTTACTTGGAGAGTCACTACCGATAGCTACCGTTGTGAGGAGTACGCACTCAACGATCTGATCGATGAGCGTGAGTACCAGCAAGCGGATGCTCCGTTGGATCTTCAGAGGGATACTCTGGAGAACCTTCAGACTCTGCTGGTACTGGACAGGGAAGTTAGGGTTCATACCCTCGTTACTGATTCTGCTGTCATCACAAAGAATGATACCCTCACGGGTACTGCTCAATGGCGTGACGCTGGTGGTTCTGGAGCGACTTCTGCACCTATCTTCGACATCGAAGATGGTTCAGAGGCGATCCGTCAGGACACTGGTCTTCGTCCAAACCTGTTGACGATGGGTATTGCCGCATGGCTTGCCTGGAACAAGAACACTCAGATTCTTGATCGTATCATCACCCCAGGTGGTAACTGGGGTTCACCTACAATTGATGTCGATGTCGCTCGGACGCTTTACGCTCCGTATGGCATCACCAATGTGTTGATCCCAGATACAGTTCAGAATACTGGAAATCTTGGTGCAGCAGATTCGTTTGCTGACATTTGGATTGATGAGGTCCTCTTGGCCTATGTAACTCCATCTCCCGGAGTCAAGAAAGTCAGCTTTGGCTATACTTTTTTGAGTCGAGGATGGAGGGTCATGAGAGAGACTATCTCCAGACAACATTCTGATTGGATTGAGCCAAGTTATGTCGCAGATGAGAAGATTGTTGCAGCTGATGTAGCATACCTGCTCATCGATGTGAGTGACGGTTCATAAAGAAACTTTCAGCGAGCGGAGTTGGGCTCTCCGCTCCGCTTGCTGGACTTAAGGAGGACACAATGAAGGCAGCCAGAAATTTTGTATACGGAGACAAAAAAGATAGGTACAATTTTGTTGTTGGAGAAGACATTCCCGACAATATTGTGAAGAAAATTCCAAATCATCTTGTACTTGAAAAGTTGGCCCAAGCTGATCCAAGTCAACTGACCAGAGACCAACTTCTTGTCTTGGCTGGCATAGTGGCTGGCGATGACGAAGAGGAGTTCGATGAAGAGCAGTTTCTAGAAGGCCTGAGGCAGTTCAACAATAAGGATGATTTAGTTGCATGGGCAAATGAAACCATGGGTCTTGAACTAAGAGCAACGGACGGCAATAGAGATGAACTGGAAGAAATGATTATGGCAGCTGCCCGAGGATCTGAAGAGGAAGAGTAATTGTACGCTAGCTTAAACTTCGTCAAGAATATACTGAGGGACGATTATCTACAATATCCCTCAACCATCTCCGATTATGCAAACTTTGCGGAAATGGAGATAGATTCTAGATTGGCTGGTCAATACAGTATTCCGTTTGACGACGTAGCCGTATACGCTACGGTCCCTCCACTCATTCAGTGGATTTACTCATACCTTGTTGGTTATAAGTTGTATGATGAACGCACCTCGATTGAGGACATCAGCAATCCCAAAGGTCAGCAATGGTGGGACATGGCTCAGAAATGGCTTACTGGAATTGTGGAGGGAGACTATCTCCTGCATTTAGAGGATGGGACTGTAGTTGTGAGTGCTGGCTCGACTACTGGTCCTAGGTCCTATCCAGAAGGTGTACGGGACAAGGCTCCCTCCGCAGATAACCTTCCTTACTTCACAAGAGCCCAGGCTGGAGAATGGTAAATGGCTATCGACCTTATCCTTCAATGGGAAGGAGTTCCTGCTCCAGAGTATTCCAGAAGGTTCAGGACTGCTGCTCACATTGTGGATTTTTCTCCAGCCCTTAGGAAAATAGCTAGATTTGGTATAGCTCCTGCTGTAGCTAGAAACTTCGAAGAAGGAGGCAGACCCAGATGGGCTCCTCTTTCAGAGGCTACAGTACTCAACAAGATGAGAAGAGGGCTCCTAACAGCTACAAGAATATTAGTGGCATCAGGAGCTATGGAGCAAACGGCTACCAATCCTACCAATTATAGAATAGATACTCATTCCATAGTGGCAAATCCAGGTCCTGATTATTGGATTCATCATCAGACTGGTACTCCTAGAATGCCTCAGCGAGTCATTATGAATCTTCAGATTGCAGATCAAAGAATAATTGGCGGGATCTTCAACAAATTCATTGAGGAGCATATGGCTGCCAACGGCCTAAGGGTTAGGGGCCAGAAAACGGTGGTGGGTGGCGGAGGGGCTTCTGGTGGCCTTTGAAACTGACCTGCGTGCGATGGCTCGGCACTTGACTGATGTGCTTAGCGATAACAGAGAAGTTATTACGACTGCTGAGAATATCTATGCCTTTAAGAAAGTTGAATATGGGGAGCCGGCTTCGATTCTTGAATGGCCGTTTCTGTCTGTTCAACCAGTATCAAAGAAGAGAGACATAAAGACTCTCCGGAAGTATGAATTAGGATTTGAGATTCATCTACTTTTGTTCCATGGTGCAGTAAGTAAGACTCACAAGATTCAAGAAGAAACTCATAGAAGAGCAGAGGCTGTAGAACTATTCATAATGTCCGATAGAAAATGGAACTTTATAGATAGTGCAGATAAGACAAAGGACAAGATCATTCATGGAATTGTAACTTCATTAGATCATCCATTTGTGACGATGGGCGAGACCAGTCTATGGTCAGCCAGTCGGCTAGTCTTAGAAGGGCTATCAGAGGAGGTATTCCAAGGTGTCTGAGAAACTAGTGGAAATGAAATATGTTGGTGAAGGCACTAAGCCACCTAACATTTTTGTCAAAGAGGCAGAGGTCCAAGATTTGGAGAAGACTGAAATGTGGAAAGCCAAGAGAAAGAAGGTGAGTGATAATGGTTGATGTTGCTGGTGGAGGCCACGTAGGCTTTGCGCTTGAGGCTGTAAATGGCACCTATCAGGCACCCGTCAAATATGGAGCAGTCCTAAGCGAGAGCCTGCAAGAAGTGAGAACGGATTCTTTCCGTGCACCAATTCTAGGTAGGGCGGTGGCCACTGGAAAGACTCCTGGTCGTCAGCATATAGCTGGTGACATTACAATGGAGGCACTACCTGAAGTTATGGCATACTTTCTTGTTGCTAGTCGATGGGGAGAGAATGTAGCTAAAACTGGGATAGGTCCATTTGTATATACAGCTATGAACGATAGCATAGTTCATTTGAAGACAAACCTTCGATCACTGTCTATTGTGGTTGATCGAGCTGGAATTGGCTTTGCTTACCTGGGGTGTCAAGTTGTTCAAACAACCCTAAACTTTGGAGATGGTGGAGTGCCTATGGTCACTTATTCCATCGTTGGCCAAAGGCAGTCTGAAGACTACACACCTGCGCCTCCTACAGATACAACGGAACTGCCGTTCTCTGTGGACGAATGCACTTTGAAAATTGCTACAATTGCTAGAGGCGATGTTGATGCTGAAAGCACTGAGTTCGTTCTCAATGATAACGGTGAGCCAAAATTTAATTTGACTGGTCAGGACAGAGCTGACTATATCAAATTTGGTGAGTTTATCGGAGAATGTAGCTATGAGGTAGATTTCGAAAACAAAGCAGACTATGCCATTTGGGTTGCTCGAACTGCTCAAGAACTCATTCTAAATTGTACTAAGGGTGTTAACCAGATTCTTGACCTTGAATTTCATGGAGCTATGTACGACACCTTCGAGGTGGCATTGACTTCTTTGGGAGATCAGGTGCGGGGGTCTGCAGCTCTTCGTGCTATTCATGATGTTACGGCAGGGTTTGCTGCCACTATGGCAATTACAACTGACGAAGATATAACTATTGTTTAGGTGATAGTTATGACATGAACTAAGGAGGACGAAACATGTCATTAGTTAATGCGGAAGCAAGATCCAGCGTAGAAAGATACAACCTGACTTCTATTGAAGGTGGTTGGATTAAAGTCAGAAGATTCGATCATGGTGAACGAATTGACAGACTAGGTAGAATTCTAGTCATGGGCATCAGCGATGATGATGCTGGGACTGGATCAGCCACCATCAATCACAGAGCAGCTAGACTGCATGACTTTGAAAAAGCAATTGTGGATCATAACCTGGGAACTAAAGGTGGAAGAAAGTATAACTTTAGTAAGACAGAAGATGTTTTTGGTTTGGACCCTAATATTGGTGATGAAATTGATGATCTCATTGGTCAGCATCAAGAAGCCATTCCGGAGGCTGAGATCCCAAAATCCAGCGAGAACTCGGAAGGTTCTATCTCAGCGCTGCCCGAAGTTCAAGTTCAGGAGTAGCGTCTCCGAATGTAGAGAGATATTCAAATATCACTCTGCTAGCAGTGGAGCTAGCTACCAGATACGAGGATGGTTTTCTGCCGAGGACGGGAGGTTGGTACGACCAGGATCATTTCCACGTTATGCTAATTCAAGAAGCTTTGTCTGCCAAAAGGAGTCGTGAGAAAATAGAAGAACGTAGGAAGACTGCTCAAGCAAGAAGAAAATAGAAAGGAGGCGAGATGGCACTAGGCACTGGAGTTCACAACTTATCTTTAGTTGTTAGGGCTAACAACCGTGCTAGTCGTGCACTCTCCTCCGTGGGTCGTGATCTAACTGCAATGGACAAAGCTAGGAAGTTAGTCCAAACTGGATTTAAGACTTTGAGCAGAGTCGGGATTCTTGCCATGAAAGCTTTAGTAGTAGCAGTTGCTATCGCCGTGGCTGGATCAATTCTTGCATTCTCTAAATTTGATGATGCTCTGACAGGATCGTTAGCTATTGTAGAAGACGTATCTCCTGAAATCAGAAAATCTTTGCAAGACACAGCTCGTGAAGTAGCTAAAACTACCATCTTCTCAGCTACGGAGGCGGCAAACGCTTACTTTCATCTGTTTTCTGCTGGTCAAACTGTAGCTCAGGGTATGAAGAGCCTCCCAGTTGTGGCACAATTTGCTCAAGCCGGACTTTTTGACCTTGAGCGAGCTACAGAACTTCTAGTTACTGCTCAGAGTGCCTTGGGTTTGTCGTTTGATGATCCAGTAGAAAACATGAAGCAGATGACCAGAGTGGCTGACGTTCTGGCTGCCGCTGACGAACGAGCCGTAGGTTCTATTGAAGACTTCGCAGAGGCTCTGACGAACCGTGCCGCAGCTGCTATGAGGACATACAATATTGAGATTGAAGAAGGTGTGGCTGTTCTTGCTGCTTGGGCCACTCAGGGATTGAAGGGCAGAACTGCTGGACAAGCCTTTTCTACTGTGGTTCGTGATCTTCAGAGAGCTGCACTGAAAGAAGCTGCGGCCTTTAGAGAAGTCAACATTGCTGTATTTGATTCAGAAGAAAACTTTAGAAATATGGCAGATATTGTTGCCGATCTTGAAGACGCTATGGAAGGCCTTACGGACGCAGGCAAGAAACAGCTCCTTCAAGACCTGGGGTTCCAGGAGAGGTCCCAGCAGAGGATTCTTCAGCTGTTAGGAACTAGTGATGCTATAAGGCAGTTCGAAATAGATTTTAAAAACGCTGGTGGAACTGTCGAAGAAGTCTCTAACAAGCAACTAGAATCTGCTATAAAGCAGTTGGGTTTATTGAAATCAGCCATAGTTGATGTCTTTATTGGAGGAGGATCAGCATTCGACGAAGGATTTCAAAAGGTCATTGCGGGCATCACTGATTTTGTGAATAAGCATGGTCCCAACCTTATAGAAATGGCAGAGAAGGCAGCCGAAGCAGCAGGAGAATTCTTTGGTCCGCTGCTTGAAATTATTAGGCATCTAAGACTATTTGCTATCAATACCGGATGGTCTGTAGATGCTGTCGAAGATCTAACTGATCAAATGCAGAAGCTTAATGATTTCTTTGAGGATGTCATCAGGAAGTATCAAGAACTAAGCCAACCCATTCGAGATTTTATTGGCGATTGGATAAAGTTCATTCCACTAGTTGCGTTAGCCGCAGGAGCATTGTCTGTTATTGCCTTCGTCCTAGGAGCTATATTTTCTCCTGCAACCTTAGTGGCAGCTGCCATTGGGGCATTGGTAGCTGGCTTTATAAACCTTTGGAATAACAGTGAAGAGTTCAGACAAATAATTGGCAAAGTTGGTGACTTCTTTACAAACACAGTAGTCCCATTATTGGAAAAAGGCTGGGAGATAATTCAAAAAGCTGCTGATGAGTTTGTGACTTGGTTCTTGTTAGTGGCTGTTCCGTTCCTTGAGGAAGCTTGGGAAGTAATACAAATAGCAGCGGCTGCTTTTGTGTCTTGGTTCCAAGACGATGCAGTGCCCTTTATTATGGAAGCATGGGATCAGGTCAAGGATACCTTTCAGGCAGCGTGGGACTTCATCGTTCCTTTGTTTAAGTTTGCAGTCGATACTTTGACTTTGTTCTGGGATACATTTGGAGAAACAATAATTGATGTTATCTCTATAGCTTGGAATTTAATTAAAGACATCTTTCTTGGAGCCTTCGAAATCATTGAAGGAATCTTTCAAATCTTCACTGGAATATTGACACTTGATTGGGATAAAGCCTGGGAAGGCATTCTCTCCATATTGAAAGGTATTTGGAAGATTATATTGGCATTCCTTCGGACAATATGGGATCTTTTGGTAGCAGGCTTTAAGTTGTCTCTTAGTATAATTTCGACGGCATGGGACGTCTTTTGGACTGTACTTAAAGGGCTGGCAGTCAGAGGATGGGAGTTATTCAAGAAATGGTTTGATATAGCATGGACTAAGTTCAAAGATTTTTGGTCTGGTGCGTGGGAGAAACTCAAGGAGATAGTAGGAGCTGTGTTAGGTGGTCTTGGTGATGTAGTCAAGCATCCATTCAATCTTGTCATTATAATGATAGAGGGATTAATAAACAAGGCAATAAGTGGATTGAACTTTCTTATCGGATTAGCAAACAAGATTCCTGGTGTTAGCATACCCATGTTGGGGGTAATTACCTTGCCGAGATTGAGGCTAGGAGCTGATGTAATAAAGGAAGGCCTAGCATTAGTCGGTGAAAATGGTCCTGAAATAGTCAGGCTATCTAAGGGCGCTCAGGTGGCGCCTCTAGGGTCATCAGCCGATGCTTCGAGAGGTGGATTTGGCCTTGGGCCAGCTATTCAGATAGATCAGGTTGTATTCCAAGGAACTCCAGAGCAGATGCTAGAGGACTGGAAGAGACATACCAAGCTAGCGCTTAGAGGAATATAATGACAGCACCAACATTGCTTGATTATCAGTTCTGGTTTGGAGAGGCTACAGAACCAGGAAAGCTTTTTGGAATTGATACCGAAATTGATGTAGTGTCAGCAGAAGGCATTGAAGAAATAAAAATTCGATCTGGCACTAGAACATTGCCTCGTGATGACGGGTCAGTCCCTGGGCTTCATTTGGTAGCGTCTAAGGATGTAATATTTGATCTTGATATATTAGGTGATACTGAATATTACAGTTTCTTAGATGCTCTAGTCCCTAAAAAAGATCAAGAAGGTGAGTTCCACTGGAAGTTTCCTGGTCAAACACAGAAGTTTATGCGAGGACGTGTCTTTGCTAGATCGGACAAACGTACTGGCTTCACCAATAGTAAGATTCCTATGACTCTCGTTTTTGAAATAGCTGATCCCAGAATCTACGGTTTAATTAACGAATCAGAAACCATAAATATTTTCAGCCCCCAAGCAGAAGGCATAGATTTTGAAATAGATTTTGAGGTAGACTTCACTTTGGTAGGAGGTGGAGGCTTCGATGTTGTTCATACTAATGAAGGCAACGCAGATGCTTATCCGTTAGTTCGATTCTTTGGGCCAGGATCAGGAACATGTACAGCTGTAAAACTTATAAACAGAACGACAGGTGTAGACCTTGAATTGAATACCGCTATACTAACTGGACAGATATTGACCTGTGATATGGACGCTCGAAAGCGAGGGTCGGGGACTAGAATTATAGACCTGTCTGGAGCTTCTCGATATGGTGATTGGGTTTTGCCACGAGACACTTTTTATTTTCAACCAGGAGATAACGTGATTAGATTAGAAATTACCGGAACGTCTATAGATGTAGTAGCTGTAACTAACTGGAGAGCTACTTCATACTAAGGAGAATTTATGCCAACTACACAAGTGACTGAAATAACTGCCTCAATTGATGCGATAGCAGCTAGAACTAATTCCTCTGGTGGCGCTGTATCACCAGATTGGGCTGCTGAAGAACGCAGAATGGATCATGAGATTCAAGAGCCTGGAATCATGAAGCCAACTGATGCATATAAAGTAGTAGCAGGGGCAGGTGCTACTATGAACATTATTGTAGGATCAGGTACAGCAAAAACTGATCTTGCGTTAGTGCAAGGAGACATAGCAGGACAAGGAAAGTATCTTGTCAGATTCGATGAGGTCACTAAGACTATAGCTTTAGATGCTGCAGATCCTAGTGATCCTAGAATTGATGAAGTGTACTTGGTGGTTTATGACAATATTTATGATGCCACATCGAGGTCTCTTCCCAGATTTGTAGTCAGAAAAGGAGACGCTGCAGCATCACCATCAGCTCCTGGACCCGACGCAGCTTGGGAGGCCTTCCTTTTACTTTCTGAAATAACCATCCCGGCTGCCGCTGCTGATATTCTTGCTGCAACATTTGTTGATAAAAGAGTGACTGGTGGATTAGTACACACTGCTGCCTCTCATACTGATCAAGGTGCTACAGGTGCAGAATTAGAAACGCTTACTGATGGATCAAATGCAGATGCTTTACATGGCCATGACCATGGCAGCACTACCGGCAAAGGTGACGATGACCACTCCCAGTATCAAAACGTTGCCCGTCATAACGCAGCTCACGGTGCCATCATCGCAGAACGTACCACCAATCAGTCGATCCCTGACAACACTCCAACCACTGTTGTCTATGACACCATTATCAGAGAGGACGACGAAGACGGAGATTTCACCTACGGCACTGGCACCGGAATTCTCACCATTAACAATGCCGGATGGTATCACATTGTGGCCGGGGTTCGTTGGACGGGCGGTACTCAGAATCCCTTTATGGGAATTTATCTAAATGGGCCCGTTGTTGGGATTGCCTTTAGTAATTGTGATAACGCCGATAGTAGGGGTGGAACTGTCGCCATTATTAAGTATCTCGCTGCCACGAATACAATACGAATTTTGGTAGAGCAAAACGCTGGTGGTTCTGCAAACATTTCGGGCGTTGAAGAATCCTTCTTCTCAGCCGTAAAACTCCGAGAATAATGTGGCTACTAGTTATAGGAGGACAAATGAAGGGCAGACATCGACGTTCTAGAAAAGATCAACATTGGGTCCCAAGAAGAGACAGACTTGATATAGATGAAGGCGAAGAGTCTGATGCTATAGATACTTTTACTGGCGCCGACAACGATGACTTGGATCGTTATAAGCCAGGAGGAGATCTTTATTCCGATAAAGAAGTAAAGGCAGAAGATCTTGTCTAATAACTTTGCTGCCTACGATTCGTGTCCTAAGTGTTCCGGTGGACCATCACCAGGAGTCAAAGCCTATGCTGCTTATGCGGAAGATGCATGGCCGTATCAAACCTCTATGGGAATCTATAACTGTCGTTACATCGGAGGTACGACAACTTATAGCAAACATGCTTGTGGAGATGCTTATGACCAAGGAATCCCGACACAATCTAATGGGGCAGCGATTCCGCAACTAGGTGATCCAGTAGTTAAAGTTCTGGCAGCTAACGGGATAAAGTTGGGGATAAGTCAGATCATATACAACAGAAAGATATATGACAGAAGGTCACCTAATGGCAGAACATACAAGGGACGCCACCCTCATTACAATCACCTGCATATATCGTTTACTCGTGGAGCAGGACAGAGTCTAACCTACGCATATATCGCATTAGTGTTAGGTGAGCCAGAAGGAGAAGATATGAGTTTGTTAGGATTCGATATTGGAGTAATGGGAGCTCCCGCTGTAAAGGGGCTAAAGTCTGAAACGCTTCAAGCCATGTTAGTAGAAAGAGGACACGATCTTGGAAATTGGGGACCTAATGGAGATGGAATAGATGGATCAGCCGGAGATGATACTCGTACGGCACTTCATGAATGGAAGATTGCAGCAGGCATAACACCAGCCACCAGTGCTGGACAAGGCAAAATTGGTGCCTATGAATATACACAGTTTCACCCCGAGTCAAGTTCATCAGGAGGGGCTCATCCTGATAAAGATCATGCTACATTGGCTACTAAGTCTGCCTTGGCTGCGCATGTAAGTGAAAAACTTATGGGTCCTCATGGATAAGGAAGTGACCAATGGACCATTTGGAAGTTTGGCATGAAGAAGTCCAAACTCAGTTGACAAAGATTGAAGGACATTTGTTAAGACAGAACGGTGACTTGGATCGTCACAATGAAGAAATATTTGGTGATTCTTCTAAAGGGACCAGTGGAATGAAGGCTGACCTAATCGATGTAAGAGAGTTTATGACAGAAATCAGAACAGTTCTAAAAACTCTCCGTGGGATAGCATATTTCTTGGGAGCTACAAACATCTTAGCTTTAGTCTTTGTACTAACTAGAGTTTTATAATGGCCCATGGAACAGAAGGAGAATATAAAGTAAGTGTCTCTTCTAGGGTTCCAAACGCAGCTACTCCACACACTATCACAGAAATAGGAGAACTGACACCTATTGGCGGCATTAGCTATACTGATGTACTGAACGCAGAAGGTGAGGCTGCAATAAGTGTCAAGCCAGAAAAGGTACCTCTTAGTATTGCTACTAGATTAGCAGATCTTTTGTCTACACCATGCGAATTAACAATTATTCGTGATGATAACATCGTGTGGACTGGACC
>SDBU01002121.1_pt1 | contig 26986 bp, 47 predicted proteins | sample 2277071 | NCBI WGS metagenome assembly SDBU01 (sample SAMN10397929, study PRJNA504765) | marine sediment metagenome | isolation source: marine sediment core GS08_GC12, 126 cmbsf | place: Arctic Ocean: Gakkel Ridge, Loki's castle | collected 2008 | reverse complement strand
CTTGACGGCGCAATGTTTAGCACCGACGCGGGCGGGAACGTCTGCGATGATTGCTTCGGCTAGGCGGCCCCCAAGCCGCCCCAAGGAGAGGATGATGAATGCGCTTTGGAAGGTTTACCTCGATGGCAAGTGGGGCTGGGAAAGCAACTATGGATTCGCAATCGGCCCCTCTGACGATCTCAAATGGGCACAGCGCCCTGGCATCGGCTGCTCCATTGACATGGTACTCCAGTTCGACCGGGTGCCCGGCCCCGATGTTCTCCGGCAAGCAGCCGCCGCCTTTGACAAGTGGTTCAACGGCATTTACCGACCAAGCCGGTTTGAGCGCGACAGGAGCAAGCGATGACCTACGGCAAGATCGTCCAGGCAGTCAGCTCCGTCGGCGCCTTCGCCGTCACGATCCACGGGATCGCCGACGACGAACGCCTGACCCCCAACCTGGCCCGGCAGGCTTTGCGGCTGGCCTGCGACAATGATCTCGGCGGCCTGGCCAGCGACGGCAAGGTCGCGTATCGGGTGTTCGCCGGTGGACGGGTGCGCAAGTTAAACCAGAAGGAGCGGGCAATGAGTGAGACATGGAAGGCAATACCAGGCTTTGAGGGGTATGACGTTAGCGATCTGGGCAGAGTGCGGAGTTATTACACGCCAGGTAGCACAGACAGCAAGAATCGCATCGCCTGGCATATCGCAGATGCCCCCAGGCTCGTTCTCAAATCATCCGCGGGGCCAGATGGATACCCGCTATTTAACTTGCAGAAGAATGGCAAATCGCACAACCGCAAGGCGCACAGTCTGGTAATGTTGGCCTTTGTCGGCCCACGGCCTGACGGCCATTGTGTGTGTCACTACAATGGCAATCCGACAGACAATCAACTATCAAACCTGCGCTATGATACCCCCGCTGGCAATCGCGCTGATACTGCGCGACACAGGCGGGAACGCAATAAACTACCTAAGAAGTTAATCAGCCTTCGCATCAGCAAGGCCACCGAGGACAAACTCCGGTGGCTGGCAGAGAGACACGGCACCCAGACCGAGGCGGTGGCCGTGGCGATTGACCGACTTTATGAGAGCGACTATAACAAGGAGAGGCCAATGGACAACCCCGTTTATAGCCCCACTTACAGGCAGCACAGCTTTTCCCGATCAGAATTGTGGGATATGTTTTGCGGCGGCCTGGACATTTTCGCGGAGACTGCAGACACGGACTTGGAGACGTTGACGGCCCAAGTCACCGAGCTGCGGCCAGCGATGGAAGGCACCGAGTTCCACATGACGGACACGGAGATCGCCGAGGCCATCCGGGAGTACGCCCAGGAGCATGTCAAGGAACACAAGCCATATCCATTTCCCATTGATCGCTGGGCAGCCAGGGGAGTCCAGTGAGAGATTCACAACGATCAAGAGTGTATGAGGCAGAGGCGGCATTGGCTGGTGACGCCGACTTAATGACAATCGCTGAATGCCGGCGGTTCGTGAATTCCATTATTTGTTCGCGCTGGTGGAAAGCACGCTGCAATCTCTGGTCGGTCAGGGTATTTGACGGCAGGGGCACCTCCTGGGCACGCGGCGGCTATTTTCAATCATCGCCGAGCAAAAAGGGGTGGGGGATTAGTCTCCCCAAATGGGCACGAACCCGGGCTACAATCCTTCACGAGTTAGCCCATGTCACAACTGAACACAACGCATGGTTCTCTGGAGTAGAGGAATGGCAATGGCTGAAACTGCCAGCGCACGGTCGAGCATTTTGCCGCAACTTTTTGGCACTAGTGGGTCGCTGGATGGGCAAAGACGAGGCCGCACGATTGCGCGACAGTTTCCGAGATAATGGGGCAAAATGGGTTCGGATTCGACAATAATCCCACTTCCCATCCCAAGCCCCGCCCCCACCGGCGGGGCTTTTGCATTTAGCGCTTGATTCAGCTTCCAGATTATGGTATGCTATGAGAGCGATGTCCTCCTAGGAGCGGGATGAAACTCGGCCCCGAGCCGTGTGAATTCCGGGTTGCGATCCGGCGTTCCTATATCCCCGGACATCAAACGGAGCCGCGGATTCTCTCCCCGCGGCTCTTGCTTTTGGCCCCGAACCCCCCATTCCGTGTCACGAACATACCCGTTTTGCGGTATTATCGCAACACAAACTGGTCGGGCTTGCCCCGACGTGTGCAATTCCTGCGGCTTGCCCGTAGGCTGGTGGAATTTGCCCCTTGACAATCCCGAATTGCGGTATATAATTTATCTACGGATTGACTGCATTGGAGAGGGTAAATGGACGGAGCCACATTACGCAAACATCTGTACCATCACAAAATCACCTCGGTGGAATTGGCAGAAAGGACCGGATATAATCTGGCATACGTTCTGCAAATTATCGGTGGGCACGTCCCGTTCACCGATAGCGCCAAGTTCAGGATTGCGCGGGCATTCCCCATGCTAGCCGGCGCGCTGATGGAAAAGGAGGCCGCATGACCGGCCCAACTGTTGAGGAGTTCGCAAAAGAGCTACTGCGCTATTTCGAGCCGGGCACCATTGCCCTGATGCGACATGACCTATACACGAAATGGCGCGATCATATCGCCGGCAAAGTTCTGCCATCGCCATTGCCATTCAGCTTTGAGGTGTGCCTATTCATGGACGAATTGACTAGCATGGTTGATCACGCCGCGAAGGGGAGCTGACGATGGGAGAGGCAATAATTCTCGTTACTGTGGTCGTAGGTGCGCTCGCAATTGCAGAGATAGCAATTGCCATCGCGCGTGCATGGAAGGCATCAGCATGACCGGCCTGCCCATCGCCCTACTGACCGTCGCCATCATCTTGGTGGCGGAGTTGATCGAGAGAATCGCATGAGAACCTATGGCCCGCTCGGTCTGACGCTGACGAAGCCAGAGGCATTCACGGCTGATGAGCTCGACGAACTTGCTAGCGGCATTGCGGCAATATGGAATGCCAGCGTGTACGACGATAAGCTCTCTGGCCCGACTCTCTGGATGATGGTTGACATATTATCTTTAGTGCGTGAGGCGCGAGATGAGGCCCGTAAGGAGGTTGACCCGTGATCCCCGATACAGTTCTCGCTGGCGCGCTATGGTTCGGCGCATTCGCCATCATCGCATACTGGTGCTGGATCGACGCCCGGAAACATGAGGGGGCGGGCTACAAAGGAGAGGATGATGCCTGATGAAATTTCTATTGACGGATTGGATAAGGCAAAGGTGCTGATGGCACTCTTTAACGGTTCCCGGCCGCTAGGGTTGGGATTTCTGCACTACGACCCCAAGCCTATGGCAGAAGAGGTGGCCCGCGATCTCATTAGCCAGGGTGCCTACTTTGATTATGTGCAGGGCCGTGTGATGAAAGTTGATCTCTCGGGGGATAGCTTTAATCCGTGGCTGTATGACCGCGACAATGGCGAAGGTGCTGCCAAGCGCATTGTGGATACCCTACGCATCACTGGCGAAGTGAATCCTGTTGCGACTGTTCTGCGGCACAAAGACGGGACTCGTGAGGCTGCCGGCCAGGCGATGGAAGGCATTGCCATCGAATCTGGCGTGCGCAGCGAGAGTGGCAGCCTTGTCGCCTATGAACTTGGGATGGCCGGGGTCGCTAATGAGCTTAAGCCAAGGCTGGACGCGGTACTGAGTGATTGGGAGATCGCGGTGGCTATTAAGGCCTATGCCCAGGGATGCGTACTCGCGCGGGCGTATGTCGATAGGGACGCCGCCGGTGATTGACGCCCTCTACCCCGACACCCCCGATGCAGTAACGCAAGAGGATATGGATGCCAGCCTGACGCTCCACGAGGCCAAGCGTTGGGGCTACTGGCCAGGCGAGACCCCCGGCACCGCCGAGGAGTACATGGTCCGCATCCGGGTCACCCAAGAGATCGACGCTCGGTATAAGGCCGCAACTGCAGAGGCCAACGACCGCAGCGCCGACGCTGCCGAGCTCGAGCAGTTAAGCCGGGCGCACGTGAGGGAAATCGACGAACAGGATGATCTCTGGTTCCACGGGCGAGTGCGTGAGAGGCTATCGCCGGTGACGGAATCAATGCGCGGGCGGGTTGCCGCGCGAGTGACGGCGTTGTTTTAGCATCTATAGGAGAGAATAGAATGCCCATCGTAGGATTGACCGATCAACAAAGATCGCGGTACCCGGAAGTTGGCGTTATTCGCAAGGGCGAGAAGAGGCCAGAGGGCGGCAAGGGCATCGGCAAGGATCTGAGCTATTTCAGGATGGACACCCAGGATGCGAGTGTCCAGAAACTTTGGAACGAACTATACCCCAAGGAACCGCGCGAACTCATCATCACATTGCCGCACCGAACAGTCGAGGAGAACTTTTCGGCCTGGAAGGAGGAATGGATCGCCAGTGGCCTCGCCCACCGCTGCGATGGCCAGTTCATGGTTCAGCAACGCGACAAGAAGGGCGAGATGGTGATGTTCTCTGACGGCGACCGGAAACCATGCCCCGGCGGCTGCTCCATTGCCGGCCGCCTATCCGTGATCCTGCCACAGATGCGCCGGCTGTCAACCGTGATGGTTGCCACGTCCAGCAAGTGGGACATCATAAACCTGACCGAGAATCTCAACGCGCTTTATGACATCAAGCAAAGTCTCATGGGTATTCCGATTATACTGCGGCGCGTGCTCAAATCAATCTCAACGCCCCGCGGCAATGGCAAGCGAGCGAGGCAGAAAAGCTGGCTGCTGCAACTGGAGGCGGCGCCTGGATATGTCGCGGCCGAGCTGGAGTATCGGGCGCATGAGGCCCTACCGCGCGTGCATCTGCCGGCGATTGCGGCCCCCAAGGCGCGGATCCACGATGATCACACCTGGCGCGAATGGGACCCCGAGGTCATGGCTGCCAACGGCGAGGACGCGCCCGGCCCGGTCATTGATGCGGAGCCGGTGCTAGCGGAGACGCCAAGGCGAGTCGCACACACCGCGCCGGCAGAGGCCGCGGCTGTGGAAGCGCCGCCCTTTGTGGCTGACGACTTCCCCGAGCACCTGGCCTACCTGACCGGGGTCGAAACCAACCAAGAGCGCGAGGACATGGAATGGTCGGACTTCTGGCAAGCCGCCGTCAAGGACCTCGGATTCAACCACAGCAGGCACGCCTCCAACGCGCTCAAAGGGGCCATTGGCGATCATCCGGTCACCAGCCTCAACAAAAGCCAGCGGTGGGCGATTCTGGCAAGGAGCCAGGAGCAGGCCGGGCTGGGTGAGGAGGAGTAGCGATGGCGACCGACTATCTCAAAGAGGCCAAGAACGCAATGGACAAGGCTGCCAATTATGGCAATCAGGCCGAGCCGGTTGCGATGGTCGCACAAACACACTTTGCCTCTGCGGCCGCGCTTATCGCCATCGCGGAGCGGATGGAAGAACTGCTGCAATACTTTGAAGGATACGACGGCAGCGGGCTTGGGGTATCAGTGAGCAAGCGGTAAATGCCCGTCAGTTGCGCAAGTACCACGGAACCATAGGAGAGGATCATGTCTGATTTGGGAAGCGCAGTACAGACATTGGCAGCAGCACGCAAGCTAGAAGCCGATGCCAGGGAAATGCTGAACGAAATCAACGTCGAGGTCAATGCCGCAATCGCGGAGAGGTTTGGTAGGAGCTTGAGGGCCGCACAGCTGTACCTGCAAGATATCAAAGCCAACGTGGCCAGTGCTGATTCTGCGGTCCGCAAGCTGGCCGTACAAGTCCATCCTGTCATCAAGGCCCACCCGGCGGTCACCGTCAAGGAATATGTGACCCTCGAATACACCGACGATGATGCCCTTGCGTACTGTCGGCGGCACCTACCCGGAGCCCTCAAGCTGGGCAAGCGCCTGTTTGAGAAGGCCGCCAAGATCATAGACATGGATTTCGTCACCTTCGGCACCGAGCCCCGCGCCACCATCAAGCGCGACCTGAGCGCATGGCTGCCGGGCGGGGAGGGCGACGATGCTTGAGCGAATGACGCAGAAAGAGTTTGCTGCATGTTCGGGCATCATTTGTCCAGCCTGTAGGGATGGCGACCTCAATTATCCTTCTGGCTGGGGGCTACAAGATCATCGGGCGTGTCGTTCATGTGGTGCTCAATGGCAGATCAAGTTTGTGCGCCGAGTGACGGGCTACGAATTGACCAAGGAGCCAACCGATGTTTGACCCGTTCGCCACCCTCCTCATTCTGCTCTGCATCCTCGGCACCGGTGCACTTGTCGCCGCCTGGGTGGGCAATCGCGTCGGGGCGTGGCTGCGGGGGAGGCGGGGATGACCAGGCTGCAACGATCGGTCACTTTGAGCCGGCTATTCTCATGGACGTGGCACCGACACATGGCCTACTGCCGGCCCATTGGCGACTATGAGGTCTGCCGCCGCCCGCTTTGCCGCCTATCGTTTTGGCTAGAGCGGTGGCTGTGGTACGGAGGCGAGAAGCTATGACCGCCGAGCAGATCATCTCCGACCGCGCCATAGAAATCCTGGACGGCGACCGCTGCCCCCGCTGCGGCTATCCATGGTATGAGGATGGGCACGGGGAGCCAGAGAGACGCTGCCGGTATTGCTTGCACATTCGGCCACAGGAGTTACAGGAGAGGACGCCATGCCAGAGATGAAAGCGGGGCGCAAATTGGACGCGCGGCTTTGTGAGTTGTTAGAGCCAATGGGCGCACCGCCTATCCGAGATGTGGCGGCATTGGCATGGGTGATCCAGTCTACATCCCCTCTTGGGTTCTGGAAATTCTTCCTCGGCTCTGATCGCCGGCACCCTATCCCCGTGTCCACCGACTGGGGGGCGATGGGGAAGGTGGCTGAGAAATTGATAGAGATGGACATCTATCTGGAGCGATTGAGCTATAACCCAATCAATAAGAAATGGCACGCTCGTCTCTATTCTTGGGATGGGTTCAATCCACTACCGTCAGCATACGGCAGCAAGGGCCCCCATGCCTTCTCCCTAGCTGCGTGCAAGGCGCTGGAAGGGCGGGCAAAGGCAGAATCATGACCGACGAAACGATGAAAGCGGGGCCGGAGCTTGACGCGCGGCTTTGTGAGTTGCTGGAAAAGAAGCCGCCAGATGTTTTCCCTTGGCAGCAGCCTGAGTCTGACGTACCGCTTTATGAGTCACATGAGGGCTTCTGGCGGCGAAGTATTAGCTGGAGGGAGACGCCTGATGAGCTCAGCTTGCGCCCCATCCCCGTGTCCACCGACTGGGCGGCGATGGGGAAGATTGTCGATGTGCTCGGACCTGACCATGACATCACAATGGAACATGCACCACACCCTTTTCCTGCACGCGCATCACTGTTCAAATACAGTACTGGAAGCGGACGCGGAAGCGGTGACACCATTCCCCACGCCTTCGCCCTGGCTGCTTGCGAGGTGCTAGAGAAGCGGGCAAAGGCAAAACCATGACCATCGACACCACCGACGGCCGCATAGCCGCCATCCCCCTGGGCGACCTATGCGCCTGCTGCGTCGAGCGGCCGGTCGAGGCGGACGATGACGACGACCGGCTGTGCGCCCATTGCCGGGTGGATTTCGAGAAGTTCGCGGCTGAACAGTGGCGGGAATGGGGGAAGGAGATAGAGGGATGGCCCAATACGATGTACTGAAACAAGAGGAGTGCGGCTGCAAGTGGGAACTGACGAAGCGCTTTCCCCGCGGCTGCCCAGATTGCAAGGGGAGCGGGATTCGCACCAGACACGTCCCCCTCATTGACGTACTCAGGGAAATGCTACCAGCCTTTATCCTGGAGATAGAAGATGCAGAAGAGGCCGCGGTAGAGAAAGAGCCTGGTGTCTACTCCTTCACTTGCAATGTCTGTGGCCACATCCGCGACCATGCAACCTGGACGCTTATGCCTAACACCTATATCCGCTGTCCAATCTGCTGCTGCCAAACCTTTCACACCCCCAGCGTGTGCAACAGGGGGAGGCGCGATAAGTGAACGCGGCGGGTTCGGATTTCACGGTCGGCAGTCTCTTTTCTGGAGTGGGCGCATTCGAAATTGCCTTTGGCCGCGCCGGCATGACGACCGTTTGGCAGTCTGAGATCGATCGCCAGTGCCTGGAGGTGCTGGCGCATCACTGGCCGGACGTGGAGCAACTGGGAGACGTGCGCAATGTCGGACGAAGCAGTAGAACAGTTGACCTTATTTGCGGGGGTTTCCCGTGTACCGACCTCAGCGTTGCCGGAAAGCGCAAGGGCTTGGCTGGAGAGCAGTCCGGGCTGTGGTTCGAGTTCCATCGAGTTCTTGAAGAGCTTAAGCCGCGATGGTGTGTTATCGAGAACGTCACCGGCCTGCTATCAAGTGGGGAACGACGGGACTTTGCCATCATCCTTCAAGGGCTGGCAGAACTCGGGTATCTGTCGGCCTGGCGAGTGTTTGACGCTCAATATGCCGGAGTGGCACAGCGACGCCGCCGTGTGTTCATTGTCGGATATTCTGGAGACGGACGTGCCGCAGAAGTATTATTTGAGTCCACGGGCCGCGCGTGGGATCCTCCGCCGAGCAGAGAAAAGAGGCAGACAGTTGCCGCCATCTCTGCAAGCGGCGCTGGGACGAGTCGCACGGGAAACGAACGAACGGAAGCTCAAATGCTAGTCGCTTGCCCTCTGACCACCAGGCCATACGCCGACAATGAGGCACAAGAGAGCCGGTTGGTTCCCGTCATTGCACTAACCCTGACTCGCACTATCGCCGATGGAAACCGGAGGGGGTGGGCGCCCGTCAACGAGGCCGATGCGCTGATCGTCTGGGACAACGGGCAGGGCGATCCAAATGCAGAGGCAAGCGGCGCGTCCTATTCACTGAATCCACAAATGAACCAGGGGGTCTGTTATGCACTCTCTGCCCATCACGGTCGGAATTCGGGAGAGGACACTTTTGTCGCCCAGTTCGCATTTGACAAGCGGCCTGATACCTGTGATAATCCAGGTATCAACCACAAAGGAGACTTGTCAGATGCCAGCGCACAGGAAACCAACACCAGAGAAGCATTGTCAGCACTGCGACAAGAAATTGGAGCGGAAGCGTTTGCCGAATGGGGACTTGGAGTACTTGATTCACTTCAACAAACGAAAGTATTGCGACCGCCTTTGCATGGCGCGGGCATTCGAGGCAAAGCCCAAAAAGGATCATCCGGGGTGGACAACGGCCCACTATCATGCACGGAAGATAGCCCCACCAGGGCCGTGCGAGAGGTGTGTGTTACCCAATGCCTCAGACGTACATCACAAAGATGGGAACTGGCGCAACAACTCACCAGCGAACTTGGAGCGTATTTGTCGCAGTTGTCACAACCTGGCCCATCACAGACGGAAGCCCTGCATGATCTGTGGCAAGCCTCAGAAGGGATTGGGGTATTGCGACAAGCACTATCAGAGATTCAAGAAGCATGGCGATCCTATGATGCTCAGAGGCAAACGGGAGGGAATGGGGTAAGACTCGGTGTCCGTCGTCTTACCCCGCTTTGACTAGAGTGTGAAAGATTGCAGGGATTTCCTGATTCCTGGACAGCCGTCACCGGCATGAGCGATTCAGCCCGGTACCGGATGCTGGGGAACGCCATTGCAGTTCCGTGCGCAGAGTGGATTGGCCGGCGCATCATGGCCGCCGACGGAGGCGACTTGACATGACCGCACCCGAGAGGCCCGTGACCCGCTACTGCATCCACTGCGGCGGTATCGTTGAGTTCGCCTTTCTGCATGACGACCTGGACGAGGATATGATCGTGTGGGAGACCTACGAGTGCAAGGAATGCGGGCACAAGATTGTGCGGATAGAGGGGGCTTGACATGAAAGTTATCTCACTGGGCTGGGGAGTACAATCGTTCGCGCTGGCTGCCATGTCAGCGCTGGGAGTGCTACCCAAAGTGGACGCGGCGATCCACGCAGACACGGGGCACGAGCGGGCCGAGACCTATGCACTCGCCAAGAAATGGACGCCATGGCTGGAGGAGCGCGGCATTAAGGTGATCACAGTGGGGGCCACGGATACGCAGCCAATTCGTCAATGGGCTCGGGCTCCGACCGTAATGATTGCCGCGCATTCAGCATATTCCCACGATGTATGGGCAGAAGGCGGCGATTATGACACAGATAAAAATGGCGAGGAGTTTTGGATACCGGATGGATCAAGATATTTGGCACACAAAAAAGGTGAATCATCCGGTATGACTCGGCGCCAATGCACAAGAGAATGGAAAATCCGGCCGATCAAGCGATGGCTCCAGGCGAATCGGAATAAGCAACACGTACAACAGTGGATCGGCATTACTCTCGATGAAGTGACCCGGATGCGTATTGGCGATGTCAAATATCAACAACTCCATTATCCATTCATAGAGGATCTTGGGCGCCCCTGGACACGCGGCATGGTCATGCACTGGCTGCGGGACAATAACCTGGAAATCCCCGTCAAGTCCTCATGCGCGTTCTGTCCCTACCACGACCGGGCAACCTGGCGCGAGATTCAGCAAGGCAATACCGGGGACTGGGAGAGGGCTATTGCAGTTGATGAGGCGATCCGGGATGCGATGCCCAGATACACCTGCTACCTAACAGCCGCCCGCAAGCCGCTGGTCGATTGCGATTTCCGCAGCCAGGAGGATCACGGGCAACTGACGCTCTGGGACGAAGAATGCTCAGGAATGTGCTTTCTGTAGGCGCCGACGGGGCAGCTTGACATGACCGAACCCGAGAGGCCCATAACCCGCTACTGCATCCACTGCGGCGGTATCGTCGAGTTCGCCTTTCTGCATGACGACCTGGATGAGGACATGACTTCTTCGTGTGGTGCTGATACACTGGCGCCCAACATTCTGGGCCAGAGGACGACTTGATGGCCCGCGGTAGAATGATCACCAACGCCATCGCCATTGACAAGGCCGTCAATGACCTCAGCGACGACACCTGCCGGCTGGCCCTGACCTGGCTCATCACGTTTGCCGACAAAGAGGGCAGAACACACGGAGATCCCGCCGTCGTTCGTGCCCGCATCTTTCCCAGGCGTGATGACATCACCCTGGCTCAAATGGAAGGCTACATCCAGGAATGGCAGGCGGCCGGCATTATCCAGTGGTATGAGGCCAAGGGCGACCGGTGGATTTCGTTCGTCGCCTTTGACAAGAATCAACCGGGGCTCCGCAAGGAAAAGGAACCTGATTCCGAGATTCCACCGTCCCCAGGCTGGGCGCCGCCACCCGAGCCGGCAGATATGCCAGAAGAGCAGGCTGCCGATCCCCCACCCGACGAACCTCCATCGTCCGCCATATTGACGCCCGATGTCCGCCCTGCTGACGCCACACATCCGTCCGATGGCCGCCAGAAGAGAACGGAAGAGAATGAAACCCAAGAGAATGTAAGAGAAGTTAGCGCGACACGCGCCCCGCCCGACCCCCCACCGCCCCGAAAGTCGCGCTCAAAGCCCAAAAAGCCTACCCCTGCGGCCGTCGGCGTATTCCGGGAACATGCCCACCGCTATCCTGCCAAATCGTGGTATCGGGACATTGCCGATGCGGTTGGGGAAGATGAAAGCGATCTTGCATTCTGGGGGCGAGTGGTTAAAGAGTGGGTAGGGCTAGGATGGAATCCGACGAATGCCAAGGGGATGTTAGAGTTCTATGGGCGAAAACAACTCCCTGGCACTGACCAGCGCGGCCGTCAATCCGGCCCGCTCAACCCGATGGAAGAATACGCAAAACTAGCCGCAGAGGAGGGCTGGGATGACGATGACCCGTAAGGACATGGCGCAAATTCTATCGATCCTGGGAGTATCCTACCCTCGGCAGGTGATGAACGCTGGGCAGCTCAAATTGACCACCACCGTCTGGCTGGACCTCTTGGGAGACATCCCCCTCGACCAGATCAAGCTGGCGGTCCATCACCACTGTACCAACTCCCAGTGGTTCCCGTCCGTCGCAGAGATCCGGCAGGCGGCCTTTGACCTCGGCGAGTCGGAATCGGAGCGCCTGACGGCCGGCGACGCGTGGGCTGAGGTTCAGGAGAAGATGCGCCACGGCGGGCACTGGGATAGCCCGAAATTCAGCCATCCCCGGATTCAGCAGGCAGTGGACGCCATCGGCGGCTGGCTGAACGTTTGCACTACCACCATGGGCGCGATGGCGGCCGACCGGGCGCGGTTCATCCAGGCGTTCGAGAGGTACGAGAAGCGGGAGCGCACCGACCGGAGGATGCTGCCGGCCGTCCGGGAGTTCGTCGGGCAGAGGCGGGCGCTGGCGGATGGCCAGGCGGCGCCGCAGTTGACCGAGGGGGCGGCGCGGGTGGACGGGAAGGTGAAGGAGTTGGTGGAGGGGATGACGAAATGACCATTAGCATCATAACCAACGTGGTTTGTGATTATTGTACTGGCACCATCGCAAACTGGTTTTACGGGATGGATTCGTGCATAGCACTGGCCCGCCCAGCCCGCCAATTAGCACATGAGGCCGATTGGAAAACGCGACGATCAGACAGCGGGGAGCTACTTGACATCTGTCCGCAATGCCAGGAGAGGGAACAGGAGAGGGAGAATGACCGAGGCAACCGGGCTGAAGAAGAAGTACATCGTGACTAAAGCTGACGGATCTTCCGTTGACCCAGACGCGCAGTATTTCGTCTTACGGATTGATACTGACCGATGCGCTCGGCTGGCTCTCCGGACGTATGCGCGGGCTATTGAATGGGAAAATCCGTCACTGGCAGATGGGATATTCCGATGGCTGACAGAGAGCCGGGCGAGGCGTAAGGCCACATGATCTGCGACCACTGCGGCGTCGGCCTCACCCGCTGGATCAAGGTCGTCATGCCGGGCGGCCGGGAGTACCTGTTCTGTTGCGCGTCGCATCTTGTCGCGTTCTTCTGGCTTGGAGGCGGCGCATGCCGACGACGACTTTTCTATTCCGCCACCTGACTGGGAGCGCGTCTATACCGTTGAGGTTGATGGCAGAACGCTAGAGGCGATGAAATTCTTGGCGGCGTTTGTACTCAAATCTCACTTGCCATCCTACTCAGCAATCGGGGCCGCAGACTGTATCCATTGCTTCCAGGCAAAGATTAGGAAGGCCAAATGACCACCCCCTGCTCGCCAACGCGGACGCGGTGCGGATGCCGCTGGCTGATGAGTCGGTGGACTTGACAGGCAGTACAATGTGGGTATAATATAACCATGAAAAAGATGAACCTATACCTACCCAAGCAGCAAATTGAGGCACTTGGCAAGCTATCCAAGCAGACGGGAATTTCGGTATCGGAGCACATCCGAAGAGCCATCACCGAATACTTGCGCGTGGCACTCCGACCGAGATGACCGCCACCGCCTATGCTGAGTTCCTGCAGCGCAAAGCAAGCCACGGTTCCGCCTCTGGATTCGAGCCGCTATTCATGCCAGAATTCCTATTCGACTTTCAGGCGCACCTCATGGCGAAGAAGCTCGCGCACCAAACGATTGTAGAGGATTCGAGCCGGTGCGGCGTTGCCAGCGCAGACTATCTGCTGGTATTCCGCAGCGCTGGTGAGAATCCCGAACCCATCACCCATCCGCGCGGCTTGATAGAGTATGCTGGTGAGCGTCCGATTCCCCACGACCTGTTAAAGTATCGTGGGCGTCTAGGCAAGCAGACTGAGAACCGCTACTCTCATTGGATATGGCGACAATATGCCTCGGCGTTCTGGGATGACGTGCGCATTGACCGCGTGCTGCCGTTCAAGGCATCTCGAGACCGCGATGATGAAAAACACGTCCACCCGCTACAGTTAGACGTGATCGACCGGGCTGTCATCCTGTGGTCGAATCCCGGCGATGTTGTCCTGACGCCGTTTATGGGCGTTGGGTCTGAGGTCTATTCCGCTGTTCGCGCCGGCCGCGTGGGTGTTGGCATCGAGCTCAAAGAGGCGTACTTTAACCAGGCGGTCAAGAACCTCGAATCGGTTGACCTGGCCTCCGTCGAGACGCCTGGCTTGTTCGACGAGCTCCCGATGTTCGCCAATCCCCCCGCATAGCGACCAGGCCCGGCCCCGGCTCGAATTGAATCGCCTGGACAACTGGGAGCAGGGTTGGGAGGCGGAGACGGAACTGGCGGGGCTGCCATTGTTTGAGATACAGGGAGATGATGATGGATGATACGCAACCTGAACTCGAGATAAGTACACTTCTGGCACACACCGATTTCCTAGCGGTCGAACTGGCTCGGGTACGAATAACGCGCGACCGATGGGACACGGCTGCCCGCACACTCAATGACCGGCTTTGCGCTGCGCAGACCGAACGCGACGCGGCCAAAGCCCGATGCGACCTTGCGGTGCGAATAGCGGAGCGGGCGCAGGACGAACGCGACAATGCTAACGCTCTATGCAAGGCCGCCCGGTCGGTTGCCAATGCGGCCGAGGACAAGGCCGACAGAACAGACCTTCTCGAAATAGGATGGGAGGCGGCACGAAAGGAACGTGACAAGGCCAAGGCTCGCGCTGACGGTATGGAGCACAATCTGCGACGCTTCGAGAAGCTTGCGCAGGAGAGACTTGCCGACCGTGACGACGCCCGCGCCATCGCCTGCAGGCTGCTGACGGAGCGGAATCGGGCGCGGGGAGAAGAGCGGCGGCTTGCCAAGATATGCGCCCAGCTACACGACCAGCGCAATGTGGCGGTGGCATTGCGCCGGGATGCTGAACGAGAAACGCGCCGATTGAGAGCGCAGTATGAGCGATGTAGCAATTCCCGTGGATTGGAAGCGGCCGGATTTGAGGAGATGTAACATGCCTGAATCATACCGCGAGATGGAAGCCCGACACGACGCCCTAGACGACCAGATGCACCGGCCGTTGCTCGACGGCCGGTGGGCCGGCCCCGTTGAGTATGTCTCGGTCGCCGCGCCCGACCCCGCCCGGGTCCGCGATTGCACCAATTGCTGCTATGCAGGCAGCCTCCCAGAAGGATCAGTCGAGGTCATCGGGAATACCGAGTCGGGCTACTGGTGCAAGGCGCACCAGAGGGCCGTATTCGCCGATGGCAAGGCCGGCTGTAGCGGCTGGCCCTGGGACCTGAGGGAGGAGGAGCAGCACTGATGGACAAGCCACCCGAGAGGATCTATCTGCAACTCTATGATGAGGGCGGCAACCCGCTCAATCTGTACGATGACCTTGCCACTTGGTCTACCGTCCGCTTCAACGAAAGCGACGTGGCATACGTCATTGACAAGCCGGACACGGACCCACCCAAGGCGATCCTGTGCTTTGAGGGAGAGGAGATCGAACTCAGATGAGAATCCGCATAGCCTGCACCTGCGGGGCACGAATGACAGCCAGTGCCACGCCCGCCGCCGCCATGATGGTTCTGGATATCTGGGCAAAGGAGCATTTCGGTTCCGGTCACGGGGAGTGCTCGTTTGCCCAGGCGCGACGGGCAGCGGAGAAGGCAGAGAAGAAGCTATTGGAGAGGGAGAGATAATGTGCAACAACCGCGACATTGCCAAGTTGGAAGCAGAAGTTGACGTAATGAGGAAAGCGAAACGGGCAGCGCTGGATCGAAAGTATGCCGCGAAGCGTAGGCACGAGGTAGAAATTGCTAAAGCAATGCTGGCAACAAATAACAAATGGCTCTTGCCAGATACTTTCCGTATTAGAAAGCCGTATGTCGCCTGTGCTTTCGCTGTGAAAATAGGCGGCCAGAGATATGAGGGCCTTGGCATTGCGAAGTGCAAAGCTGATGATGAATGGCATCTGGGAACGGGCAAGAAAATTGCCCTCATCAAGACAGTTCGCCATATTGCCCGTCAAGCTGCCGGGCTAGAATAGCGTGACTGACCTTTCATGCGCCGAAAGTGACGCCGGGGGACCGATTTCGTACACGGGAGGTACTTGATGACCGACCATTCCGAAAGGCCAATACTCATGGATGCGCTCTCCATAACGAGCATCCTGGACGGAAGCAAGACGCAAACGCGGCGACTGGTCAAGCCGCAGCCACCGCCAAATTCTCCGTGGGATGCAGGATCGCGGCTGTTTGTTCTGAATGGTAGTCAATTGGGCGTCATTCGCCGATGCCCTTTCGGCAATCCTGCCACAGGAGAAACGCATCTTTGGGTACGCGAGACTTTCGCGGTTCTGAACGACGATGAATGGGGCTGGACAGAATATGCCAATGAGAACAGAGGCGACTATCTGGAATATCGCGCCGATTCAGGCAACCCGTATCCCGGCGACTGGCCCGCTGATGAGGCACGGGGGAACCCAGATGCCCCGAAATGGCGCCCGTCAATCCACATGCCGCGAACAGCCTGCCGGATCACGCTGAGAGTTAAACGTGTATGGGCGCATCAAATTCACAAAACAGATCTAGAGGACATAATTGCAGAGGGCTGCCCTGTTAGAGAGAAATTAGCTATTGGCTTTCTAGGAGATTCTCCGAGCATGATTGAGGGATGGTTTATGGGCCGATGGGACACGATCTATGCCAGCCGTGGCTTTGGATTTTATGATCATGCCTGGGTCTGGGCCTGCGAATTTGAGAGGGTCACATGACTGACCCATGCCCCCATCACGATTGTTGCCACGCTGACCATGGCACGCCGACTGATGAGCCATGCCGGTTCGATTCGCCGCCGTTTGCCTGGTGCTGGTGCGAGCGTCACATGCAGTATCAATTCGAGGATCGGCTGGCGCAATCGCAGGCCAAGATGGATGTTACAGCAACCGGGGAAAATGAGGCGATTAGTGAGGCGATACAGCATGAAGAAGAAATGCAGACACCAACTGCACTGTAATGTCGATATAGGCGAGCCGCTGGGGAAGCGGTGCAGACATCGGCCTCCGTGGGATTCTTGTGTTTGGTTCCAAGGATATGAGGCGCAACGCCGTGAAGAGGTCGCGTGTCTGGAAGAATACAATCGACTGGAGGCCATGATTGAAGCAGTCCGAGCTTGAACTCCTCCTGGCCACGCAGATCGAACAGGCCGGGATCGCGGCCCCGGAGCAGGAATGGCGCTTCCACGAAACGAGACGCTGGCGTTTTGATTTTGCATGGCCGCACCTGATCCCACCGCTGGCGATCGAGGTGGAAGGTGGAACGTGGACCCGGAAATCGCGGCACACCACCGGCAAGGGCTTTGAGAAGGATGCGGAAAAGTACAACGCGGCCGTCCTGCTCAACTGGCGCGTCCTGAGATTCACCGGCGACCAGGTGCGCGACGGCCGGGCGATTGACGTGATTGTTGAGGCATTAAAGGTATGGTAGGAGGATGCCGTGAAGATCGATCTTGACCAGAAAATCAGATTGATGGAACGTGCCCATATCAAGAATAAGCGGGGACAAACCATTGCAACCCGCGATTATTACAGCGACGGGTTGTACGACGACGGCGACCTGACCCTGGCCCAGGTCTGCGCTCGTGGCCTGATCAACGCGCCGCCCCCCAAGGGCCAGGAGCTCTCCGCCGAGGTCAAGTTAAAGCGGTTCAAGCTGGCGTCCGCCCTCATTGACGGCGGTACGCAGGACATTGAGGTTGGCAACGTAAAGCTGCTGCAGGACTGCATCAACGCGGCCTACCCGCAGCCGCCCATCGTCGCCCAGGCCCACGCGATGCTGGAGGGCGACTAGCCTAGAATCTCCGCTACTGCCTGCCTATATCCACAGCAACCACAGTGCTACTTTATACGTAAGTGCACCTGCCGTGCGTTGAACTGTTACGGTACCATCTGCTGCAACTGCAAGGGTGCAAGTATCTCCGCCAAAACTATAGAGAGTAATCGAGTTACCGGGCGCGACGGTCTGTTCAGCGCCTGCATATTCCCCATTACTTACACGAATTGCATAAAGCACTGTTAGAACATATACTACATCCCCCGCCGCATTCGGTATCACTGTTCTTGCAGTGCCATCAACCCCGTCGTACTCCCAGTGGAGGAATCCGCTGATGGTGTCGTAACCGTGGAGGCGACCCTGTGGTTCCGACCGATTGATGCCAACATTGCCGCCAATATCAATATATATGTGCGGCGTCGCTATTCCTGTTACACCAGCTAGAATCAGACCTCCTCCCAATGCTCCATCAGAGCCTATTGCCCCACCTCCTCCCACACCAACTGAATTCAACACCAGGAAAATGAGCTGAGCACGGCGCTCATTTTCCTGCCTGGCACGTATAAACATATTGGCATTAATGCCAGCCGCCGTTTCTGATAGTTCTATTTGGGCTCCTGGCGTCCTTGTCCCAACTCCTAACCTATCCAGTGTGCTTACATCCCCATTTGTGCTGTCAAACACCCAGCTACAAGCAGCGTCCGCGCCCACCCATGCGCCGTCAGGGACTTGCACAGAGCCAACTCCGGAGAACGCCGCCGTCCCAGCCGCGTTGAACGTCAGGAGTTCGTTGCCGTCAATGCCGATTGTGCCGCCGTCGGGGAGAAACATGTCTGCAAACGTTGGGCTGGCAGCCTGAATCAAGGATTGATCCAGTGCCCCGAGGTATCCCCATTGCGCCTCGGAGATAGTCGCCGCGCCGATGTTCTCTAGTTGATTGACCTCTGCTGTCGTCAATGCATCCAGCCCAGCGGTAACCATTGCGGCCGTGGCCGCATTCTGTGCATCTGTCAGGTGATAATATTCACCAGCCGTACCGCCTTGTAGGCCGGGAATGGAATTGTGAGTCGCAATTGAGCCACCGCTAGCCTTGATGTTGCTGGCGCGCCAATCTTCATAATCGTCGCCCGCTTCCGTTGTGACCGTTCGGCTCTTGACTGCGTTACCATAGCCATTGCTGGACTGGAAGATGACAGTACCTACTGGGATAATCTCTTGAAGTGGGAGCGTGCCGAATGCTAGGGCATTGATCTCCGTCTCTGCGCCAGCCCGAGCCAGCTTTTTGGTAGCGTACGTGGCCTGGCCCTGAACGGCAATGTATTTGGGATTCTCTCCCGCATCATCGCCGATAGTAGTGGCAAAAATATGACAGAGCGCGAAATCGTTATTGCCGACTTCTGCCTGAGCCCCGGCATTGTTCCACGCCATGCGGCCAGTTCCGGTCGTTAGAATGGAATAGCCGGCATTGGTGGTCCAGCGCCAATTGGCGCCGTCCAGGTACCAGATTTCGGCGCCGGTTGTTTTGTTTATAGCCGCAAGGCTGTGATCAATGTCCTCATCGGAGAACTCGCCCGATGCTATGCTGAACTGGGCGTCCTCAGCGTCATCCCCGTCATCGTCAATGACGAAATCGGCCAGAGCCATGCCGGTCAAATAGTCCGATCCAATGTGATCATGAATCCAATGGTGAGTTGCAGGCGACTTCCTGGCCCCGTGCAACTCATACATCAGTCGGCCATCATTATTGGTCGCGTCCCAATAGAGAAGAGCAACAACAGCCTCATTCAACCACACATCGTCATATTTGGCATGGTTGGGCGCATTTGCGGCGGTCAGTGTCGCGCCGTCAAAGTAGAATATCCACATCCCCTCAGTGCCGTCGATAGTTTTGGTCTGCGGCCCGGTTTTGGTGTAGAGCACACCATCGTGCAGATAGCTAAAACTTGCCCCAACCGCATCAACTGTCAGTGTCGGCCCGCCATCAGCCCAAGCCAGCGACGCCTCGGTGGCATCAAGGAAGCCATTCTGTAGCCATTGGGATCGGTGGACTTGGCTGGACCAGGCAGAGCCGTCCCAAGTGAACCATTCGGAAACGTCAGTGTCATAGAATAGGCTGCTAGTCTGCGGTGACAGGACTGCCCGTTCGGCAGTCGTGCCCCGGTAGTAGAATCCAACGTGGTTGGTTAACATTTCACGATCTAGTCAGTTTCCAGGCCGAGAATCACCGTCACATCATCCGTTGCCGCATAAGTGGGCGTGCCGCGTGTCACCAACTGCCCGAATAGGCTTGTTCCGGTCAGGTCGTAACGCTGGCTGACTTCTACACGCGCGGCCGAGGGCGTACCCGCCGCAAACCATGCGCCGCCAGCGGTAGATATGATCGCCACCAGCTTGCGCAAATCTGCCTCGGAAGGTGCCCAAGGATCGTTGTCGGCCATCGCGGTAAACGTCGCGTTGAAAAGCCATAGCTCCGTCTCTGCGTCCTGACCAGCATCGTCCAAGATGAGTGTACTCTTGATGCTTCCACCCCTACCAGTCACGCGTGCTGCGTTGGCAAAGGTGAGCAGGCCACCTACCGCATCATTTGCAGCGTAGATCCCTGCCGTCACGGTTGGAGATTGTGAGATGTTTATGCCACTTCTGGCAGTCAGCACATTGCCGGCCAGATCGAGGGCTATGGCGCCAACATCGCCGTCGTCTATGTCTCGGGGTGTGCTATCGTACCGGCCACCCGTCAGAATGGGATTGCCAGCCGCGGCCGCATCCTCGGCAATTGCTCCCACGATGTTGGGCCGTCCGGCTGCGTCAAGCGCAATCGCCCCAACGTCGCCATCATCCAGCGTCCGAGGGGTTGCGTCGTACCGGCCGGCAATGAGTACCGGATTCCCAGCTACCGCCGCATCCTCGGCCGCCTGCCCGGTCGCCTGAACCAGAACGCCCCCCGCAGCCGTCAAGGCCAATGTTACCTTATCGCCATCGTCAACCGACCGCGGGCTGGCATCGTACCGGCCGGCAATCAGGATCGGCGGTCCGTCCCCAGATACCGCTGCGTCCTCGGCGACCTGGCCGACCATGATCTGCCGACCAAGGCTATCCACCAAGAGGATTTTGAAATCGCCAGACATATCTCCGACTGTATTTCCTACTGCCATCGCCCTACTCCTATCCGAGTCCCATCATGTGTATCGTCCAATCAATATCCCGTGCGTGATCCAATGCCATCGCCGCCTGAGTCGCACCATAATATCCTGGATCAACGATGCTAAAAGGCATCCGCGCATCGTAGATCATCCGTTCCGCGATGGCGGTCGCAGATCCTTCCAATTTGATGTACGCCGACGGGACCATACCATTCGGGCAATTCGGCGTGTCGGGCACCACGGTCAGCGCAGTCGCATCCCCGGCGATGCTGGCTATCGCGTTCGTCAATGGGTCAAGGTAGACCAGGACAAACCGGTGCGCCCCTGCTGCCGGTTGACTGGTCGCAATACTGACGGCCGTCTCGCCCGTGTATTCTGTGACCGTGCCTCGATAATTGTACCGATAGGCCGCCACGTCCACCGTCAATCCACTCGTGCCCCCGGTCGTTTTGAGTTGCACGAACGCCCGCGGGTAAACGTTGACCGCATCCGCGCCTGGCGTAAAGTCCGGCTGCTCGTGGCTCCGGGCATGGTTGATCAGGTACGGATCCATCCCCGAGTCGCCGCTGCCATAGTCGCCACCGGTATAGTCGGGGTGCGCAGCCTGGGTCTGCCAATCCACCCCCATCACCATGAGCCGGTGCGGCCTCTGGGGGTCCGGCCCAACCAGAACGGGCAATCCTACTCTGCGCTGGACGTGCGGATTGAATACCTGAAACACGCTGCCATCACGGCCGCTCTGCTTTAGCCAGACGTATGTTTCTTTGCCGCTCACTCCTGGATCGGTACTACTATCGACGCCCACCATCTCGCATTGCAAGAGGTTGCGCCGCTGCTCGAAGGCATCGCCGGTTTGCTCGCGCTGGGCTAGAACTGCGTCACGGATTGTCATGTCAATTCAGCCAGACCGGCGTGATGGATCCGGCGTATGCCTTCACCAATCCCCAGGTGCTGCCGATTGCCGATGACCAGTCCCCGACTTTGTTTGCCCAGGTCGCCATCTGGTCAGTAGAATAAACGATCATATCTGCCGGCGTCCCGCCTGGGTCTCGATGCTGTAGACAGTATAAGATGCTGCTATCACTAGGCCAAGCCCCGAGGCTCGCTTGCCCATCTGCATCCGCCGGTGCAATGCTGTTGAAATCTGATTGCTCAGTCCAGCTTCCCGCGCCGTCGTCTGAGACAACCGAGTGGTGCTCCTCGGTATCGTCGTCGCGCACGAGGGCATAGATAGTCTGCCCGTCAAGCGTTGCCACCTCCATGCTGCAGAATGCCGACGACCCGCCCTCGCTCGGCGTAACGTCGGAGAAAGACCCACCGCCGTCGGTGGACTTTTCGAGAACTGGGCCGAGGTCCATTGTGAATCCGACAATCGCCGCATCATCAAACCATGTGGGTGGGCTGCCGGAATGGTGCGAGACTTCCCATGCAAAATACAACACCGTTTTGCCATCATTAGGCGCTGACACCGTTACCGTCTTTCTTGATGGCTTCCCTCCAATTTGCCCACTTACCAGATTGAAGCTCTCATCAGTGTAGACAATGCGCAACCCCCAGAAGCAGTTCCCTGGCCAATAGTAGCTTCCAGAGAATGTGGCGCCAGTGGCCGCTATTACTGACCCCGCCGACGGATAATACCGCCACCAGCCACCATTCCAGCCAGAGACTGCATCTAAATTGAGTCGGCTGGACCCCCAATAGCTAAGGATGGGGAAATCATCATGTACCCAGCCCTCTTCGTCGGCAGTAAATGGCCAAGAGCGGGGTGGCACTACACTTCCCCTGACGTAGCTGATGTAAATAATCTGGTCGGTGGGATTGCTGGCGTAGGGCACCTCAATGGCATTTATTGGCCCCGTTGCCCCAACGATAGTGTACAGAGTCGAGAATGAAGCCGCCCCATCCACGCTGCCCTTCAGCACCCCATCCGCTCCGCATGACCACACTTTCAGCGCATTATGCTGGCTGACTGCAAAGCCAAGCGCAACCTCGGTATCCGTGACGGTTCCGACGCTGGTAAACGTCCAGGTGTCGCCACCGTTCGCGGTCATGCCAACATAAAGCGTGTCCTCGGTGTCCAGGGCGTGGATGTAGAATCGGTTCTGCTCTGCGATAGTCGCCTTGATATTCCGCACCGCCGAAAGAGTCTTGCCGGTCGCGGTTGCGAACTGGGCCGCCGTCAGCTTCTGCTTCCATTTTGGCGTCCTCCGATTCATGTCTTTCGTCATCCAGGCGCCGCTCTGAGTCGCCAGCCAGACAGCCGTCGTACCGCTGGCGGATACCACCCATGGGTCAATGATCAATCGGTAAATGACCCCGGTTTTGTTCGTATTGATGGGTACATTCAGCCAGTCCGGACTGGCATCCAGGAAGTTGAGCGTTCGGCCGATAGCATTCTCGACCTGGACATAGACGGTATTGCCGTCGCCGGTGCCAGGTGGCGGCTCCGGTGGCGGCGGGTCTGGCGGCGGCGTGTCGGGCGGCCCGCTGGGATAGTCGCTGGTCAGCCCATCCACCCCCGCGGCCTCCGGTTCCAGAATAGCATCCGCTTTGATTGTGCCGTTCGCTATGTCAAACTTGGCCGTCACCGTGCGCGGCACCATCTTCCGGTTGGATAGCGTGATGCCCCGTTCGGTGTCCCCCGACGATAGGCTCATGCGCCACCACTCCTGCGGCACAATGTCCAGGACGCCGAGGTAGTGGCCTTTGAATGGGACCCGCACCTCTCGGATGTCATTGTTCTCGATGGCCATGATGCGGCCGGCGAGAGAATTGGCAACATCCTGGTCGGCGAATATCTGCCTCTCCAAGTTGCGCACGCCCCGTCCCTCGTCATTCTTCACAGTTCCGGGCGCGTTGGAGATGTATGCTATTTTGTTGGTCCCGTCCCATGAGAAACCGCTGGTGGTAACGGAAAAGACCTTTGCCTCCTCCTGTCGCAAGATGGTTAGGTCCGGTCGATCCCGTCGATCGGTCTCGCCAATGTCGGACACGGCCTGTATGTTGTTCCGGTCGGTGGCGTTGATGCTGTTGATGTTGCGCTCTATGTGGATTTGACCTGCCTTGTTTGCGCAGAGCCCGCCATAGATTGAGAAGTTCCTGATGAAGTTGGCGGCCTGGTTGTATAGGGTGCCGCCGGTGAATTCCTCGCAATCGTGGAGCCGATAGAGGCTGTTATCCGGCATGTAAACGTCGGCGATGTCAAGGAGCGTTGAGTGGTACGCGAACAGGTGATGCAGGGCTCGGGTGAATGTGAGGTTGAGGTATTCGGGCCAATCGCCCGTCTGGCCACCGACAAGAGTGCCAATAAATACTCCATCGGCCGGCGTCTTTTGCATCAGGCCAGTGATGCTGCTCACCTGGAATTTGACCCTGCTAGTCGCCCAATCGCGCAGCACCGTGTCGCCGCGCACATAGCCGGCAAACAGAACGTGCCGCGCGTCGGCATTGTTCAGCTTCCAGCCGCCGATGTCCTGGTTGGTACTGCCATAGGTGGCATCTTGCCAGAGCACGATGAGTGTCTTGTCTGGGATGTCGGTCAAGCTGCCATTGTCCCGAACGTTCAGGGCGATGTTCCACCCGCCCCGATTCCAGTTGCCGTTGAATGTCGTGATCTCAATGTCCACATGGGGATAGTCGGCGTGCCCGACCGTAGCATTGTGGACAAAGAAGCAGCGCCTGGTCTTCGTGGTCTTGGCGTTGCTATCGGTGACGGTGCATGACACCCAGTAATAGCCCGCAGCCGTGATGTCAAGATGCGTTGCGGCCGAGGCGGCACTGTCGATCGTTGTGGCGCCGCCCCCGGTAGCCGTCCATGAGGTGCCGTCGATGGTGGCGGCGGGTGCCACCGCATAGCTCTCGCTGGAATCAAGATAGAATCGAACGGTGCCACCCGAGAGGAACCCGGCCCGGTGTGGTCCCATTATGGCTACTGGTGGCGGTTCCTCGTTTTCGTCTGTGTATGCGGTGTCGTAATCCTTGCGCCAATAGTTGACCTGATCATCCCCGCTGCCCTCTATCCAAAACCGGGGGAATTTAGGGAACAGCGGGTACTCCTCTTTGATGGTCAGATAGTCGTCGTCTGTCCATCCGACGCTGGCATTCTCGGCGACCTCTAGCGTGCCGCTCGTTTCGTCACCCGTAAAGGATTTGATGCGCGTAATGCCCCGATCGTGTAGCCCGGCGGCCGTCCCCACCCAGAGCGGTTGGCCAGCCTGGATTCGGGCGTGCTCTGCCGAGGATCCACTACCACCGTCATAGACGATGCTGCGGTCGCCGCGGGCTGCACTCCCGTTGTTCAGCCGCGCCACTAGAATAGAATCGGGCGCCAGGACCGAGAGGTAGACGCCGACCTTGTGCCCGTCGGCCCTGAGTAGTGCCTTCTCTGGATCGGTTATCCGGTCAGCCATCGCGCCACCTACACCGCCACCAGCTTGCGGAATACCAGTCGCAGGCCCATCACGACGCCGCCGAACTCCCGCTTGTTCTGCTGATCAGCGTCCCAGATCATCACGCAGGAGAATTTGTCATAACTATCATCATTGATGAGCGTATTGATGTAGGCAACTGCGCTCCTGCCCGTACAGAATGTACGCAGTTGCGCCACCTGGGCGGCCGTCAGATAGTCGAACGTCCAGACGGCGACCGGATACCCATTTCCCGCCATGCCCCCGTCGGCCTGGTCGTAGCTCTCCGACCATTCTTTATAATCTGGCGGCCGGCTGGGCGGATTGACCGGAACCGTCAGGCTCTCCAGGTTGGTGGTGCTGGAGGTGGAGCCGATTTCAAACGAGTATTGTGGCATCAGAACCCCCGGGCGAACCGTTCAAGCAGCTCAATCGTCTGCGGCCGCACCAGGGCCGCCACCTCGGCTGCCGTGGCCCCGTCGAGGCCGGCGAAGGTGTTGGTCTGCGTCAGGGAGAGGGTCGATCCGCCGGGAGGACTTGCTGCCAATCGGGCAAGGTCGGCTCCGTATGATAGCGACTTGGCGCCTTTGGGTACCGAGTCGCTTGATAGTGTTGCCGTGGCTGTTTGAGTCCTACCCATGCGATGCCAGCTTCTAGGAACCCCATACCACATCCAATAGATCCCTGACCCTCGCGGCCATTCCTCAACTTGGCCAAGCGTAGTGCCAGGGAAAGGCGGAGGCCCACCGGGTGGAGGATCGGGGACATCGGGGATATCTGGTTTTCCCGCCACCGGCAACCCGGCGATCCCTTCCCCAATGCCCCGCAGCCATTCCTCAAAGGCCCACAGGTGCGATTCCAGTTGTGTTTCAACCATATCCGTTTCGCGTGCGTGCCAGTCGCCAAGGATGCCCTCCAGTTCGTCGGCCTGGTCACCATAGGCGATCAACTCCTTCTTGAATCGGTCTTTGAGCACCTCTTCTTCTTTCTTGTGGCGCTCCTTTAGCAGCCCTTCTTCCAGGACGTACTGCTCTTTGAGATCGGCGATCCGCTCCGTGTGCGCCGTGGCGAGATCGGCCTGCTCTTGTCGGTGCGCCTCAGCCCGGTCGGCCTGCTGCTGCCGAAATGCCTCGGCCCGATCGACTTGCTGCTGTTCCAAGTTCGCCAAACGTTGCGCCCGCTCTGTCTGGAAATCGGCCTCCATATCGGCCATGCGACGGGCAAAGTCTTCGTCGCGCCGGGAGGCATTAGTCTGATGGTCTTCTTCTGCCCGCCGTCGGTCGCGCTCAAACCGGCGCTGGTTGCGGATGAATGCGATTGCGTCTCGGGAAGCAATGGCGTCGTCCTGGCGGAACTCATGGTCCTCTCGCATCTGGCGGAGGCGGGTCTGGTGATCCTCTTCCAGCCGCGCCATGTCCACGCTGTGATCCTCCGCGAACCGCATCCGGTCGCGGTAGTAATCGGCCTCAATTTCACTCTCGCGCCGGCGGAAATCTTCCAGGTCTCGCATCTGGTCATTCTGGAAATCCTCCAAGTCTCGCACCTGGTCATTCTGGAAATCCTCGGTCGATGCGGCCAATCGCGCCAGATAATTCTCATTCTCGCGGATTTCGTCGGCCATCCACTCATTGCGCAGGGCATCGAGGGCGTCCTGCTGCTCGGCGACCAACTCATTGAGGTTGGTCTGGAACTCGACGAAGATTTCGACGGCCTGGTCGGGAATGGCTCGCCACTGTTCAGCAAAGTCCTCGAAGCCCGAAAAGTCGGGTGCGCGCCAGCGGTCATCAATGGAAATGCCTCCGGCAGCTTTTGCCAGATTCTTTATTGCATCTGCGGCGCCCGTGATCTCGAACTTCAGCGCTCGGTAGCCCTGC
>SDBU01002120.1_pt1 | contig 26999 bp, 50 predicted proteins | sample 2277071 | NCBI WGS metagenome assembly SDBU01 (sample SAMN10397929, study PRJNA504765) | marine sediment metagenome | isolation source: marine sediment core GS08_GC12, 126 cmbsf | place: Arctic Ocean: Gakkel Ridge, Loki's castle | collected 2008 | reverse complement strand
CATCTCCGAGCTCGTTACCCTCGCGGTCATGTTGCCGCCAGACGACGCCGCCCGGGTCACCGAGCCCGATCTCCATCCCGCAGTCCTGGCACTTCATCGCCATCAAGTGCGGAATAGAATCGAATCCGGTGCCGTGGCAAACGACGCATGGGCGGTTGGGATCCGCACAGATAAGCGGCTGGAACCGGACGATCTCCTCGTCCAAAAATCCCAGCGCTCGCCTGAGCGTTTCAACGAGTCGATGCGTGACGATGTTCCCCTGCCTGGGCAGGATTCCCGCCAGTGTCAACCGTTCCGCTATGGTCAGTTTCATTTCATTTCCTCCGGCCTACGATGTCGTTTAGCCGATCAGGTTTACGCGACGGCCGCGTGCAGGTCGATGTGCCGAACTCCGAAGCCGACAACGTCATAGAGTGGGGCCGTTCCCACCACTCCCGTGCCAGCCGTGCCATCGTTGTAGCCGACGGACTCGGGGTTGGCCGCTGCGATCAGGGCGTCGATTGCCCCGACAGCCTGGGCGATGTTCAGCCGCCAGGCGTGAATGCTGGTCGGGGCGCCGATTCCAACAGTCCCGACGTACATCGCCTGCCCTGCGAAAACCACCCTGCCAGCAGCCTCGGCGCCGGCGGTGTAGATCCCCACGTCAAGCGGCGTGATGATCGAACCGTTCAACAGCCCGGCCGAGTCGAGGTTGATCCACGAGCCCAGCCCGTAGAGCCCCCCGGTCTGTGCGGCCGTCAGATGCGCCTCGATGTACCCACCCACGCCTTCCGACCCGCCGCCCGCCAGGGTGGTCCGAAGGTTCAGACCGAAGCTGCCCGACGTGACGGTCTTGTACATCCGATCCGGCCCGCCGATGTCCGGCTGGTCGAAGTGGACCTTGACCGCGATGGTCTCGGTATTGCCCGAGGTGATGATGCCGAGAGCGTAGCCGAATGGAATCTGTGTCGCCACGTTGCGGATCTTGCTGAGAACCGCCGTGGTCCGGTTGATGTAGATCTGCTCGCCCGCAGCAACCGCCTGGTTGCCCGCGTCGTTGGCAGCGACCACGTCAAGAATCCAGATTCCCTCGGTGTCGATCGCGACGAGGTCCGTCGCAGCCGCCGCGCTTTTGAACGCGACGCCGACTCCGACTTCCTGGCCGGTTGCCCCGGCGCCGAAGACGACCGGGTCACCCTTGTTAACGAAGCCGTCCGCGTGCGTCGGGTGAATCAGGTCGCTTTCGAGGACGGTTACGTGTCGCCCCTCGTAGGTACTGGAAACCTCGTCTCCCGCACTCTCCGCGTCGGCAACTGGGTATACTCCCACTGCTGGTGCCATTGATCTGCCTCTTCCTTCTCTCGGCTATTTCGCCGGTTGGAATGTCTGTTAGCGGGTCAGATACGCGGCGACCCTCTCGTCGCTAGCGTCCTCGCCCAGGAACCGTTTGGCCGATTCCTTCATGTCCTCTTCGCTCGGCCCCTTGCCGTTCTTGCTCGGCCCCATGCCCTTGACTTTGCCAGACTCCGAGAGTTCGGCGATGTACGCGATCTCGGCCTTCACGGCCTCCTCGATCTCGTCGCTGTTCTCGGCATCGGCGAACCGCTCCGTCAGCCGCTTCTTCGAGGCGTCCGGGAGGTCGGCTTCGCTTATGGCCTTGTCGATCACCGACTTGGCCTCGGCTTTCGCCTTCTCCTTCTGGGCCTCTTCGAGCGCCGTCTGCGCGTCGTTGCGTTCAACGGTCAGAGTTGCCACCTGACCCTCAAGTTCGGACTCGCGTTCCTTCGCTTCTGTCATCTTTCGTGCCTCCTGTAAGGCCAGGGTTTTCGCTTCATTCGCAATGGCATCGGCCAGGTCGGGGCGCCGCTCCCGAAGCTGGTCGATGCTCATCAGGTCCACGTCGTGTTCGTCAGCCGTCTCGTACATAGTGACGATGCCGCCGGCGCCGGGCTCCGTCACGAAGTCAACAGATCTAACCGCGACGATCTTCTCGACGATCGCCGTCTTTTTGCCATCAATCTCGCCCTCTTCCTCCTGCCCGATCGCGTTGATGCTGATGCCCATCTCTCCGAGCAAGTTCTTCTCACTCAACTCGGAGAGCTTGGCCTTCAGCCAGGGCTCGATAATCACGGCCTCCGCGATAATCTCGCCCTCTGTCCCGATGCGGGGTTTGGTCAGGTTGGCTACCCAGTCCTTGATGGACCGTTCGGGCCGCTCCTCATCCTCCCGGTCCGTCGGATGGTTGGCGTACATCTTGACACCGTCGAACAGGCCAACACTCTCGGCCAGCATCTCGGTCGGGTAGTAGCGTTCCTCCGATGCATTGAAGCCGGACTCGATCACGCGGACGGTGGCGATCCCCTTGCCGTCAACGGTCGCCTCGGTCAGGGGTATCCAGTCGCGCAGTTGCGTCCGCACTTCGGCCTCCTTCACCCACCGGGGCATGTCGCTCCGCCCCACGCCAAGACGGGCGTACTCTCCCCTGATCTTCCGCTTGACAGCCGACAGGTCCGCTTCGGCAATCGTGACCTTCTGGCCTCGAAGACCGCCCGGCGAAAGCGCCGCGGCCGCGTCGTTGAGTTGCTTCCGTGTCGTCTTCATCTCCGGGGTTTTCCAGATCCGGAGTTTCCACGTAGATGATTTCTCCAGATCAGGCGCGTACGCGTAGGCCCCTGCCGGGAACTTCTCGCCGTCCTCGGTCTTAGCGACAGCCTGCTCCCGGAGCCACGTCAAAACAGCCTCGGCCTCGGTAATGGCCCCGGTCACGGCGTCCATGTCCTCGGATTCCGCCGATAGAAGTCCCTGACAGACAGTGATGATTTCAGCGATCCGGGGCTCGTCAATCTCCGTAGCCCGTGCGCTGACTTCCTGGATGATCTCTGCGTAGGCCCGCTGGAGCGATTCAACCGCCGTGTACGAGGTCTTGGCCACCACCTTCTCAGGTTCGCCGATCTCGGCCTTCGTCTCGTCCTCGTTCAGCGTGTAGGTCGCCCGGAATGTCTGCCCCTCGTGCTCGTAGAACACGAATGTTTCATCCCAGTCACGCACCCAGGGATCGCCGCCTGTCGTGTCCGCGCCGCCGGAGCGCGCCAGAAGGGCGGCCATGAGAAGCTGCCTCGTGTCTTCGGCTGTCATGTTCTGCCGTCCTCAGTGTCTTCCTTGTCCATGACCATCAGCGTTGACCCCGCCACCGGAAGGGCCAGATAGGCCAAACGGGGGACATATTTGGTTCCTGTATCTCAATCAGCTCGGCCACCTCATCGTCCTCCACCATCATCGTCACTGGCGGTTCTCCGGGGTGGGAGGGTTGAGGGAAAGGTTCGGCTGTCATACTGTCGGACTCCAAAAGAAAAAGGGCAACCCGAGGTTTCCCTCGAACTGCCCTCCGTTGACGGTGGGGCTGGACGCTCTAGATTATAGCTGAACTTTTTCCTTCACCCGTTCGATCCGTCGCGGCTGGGCATCGTGCATGATGATGGTGATCTCGCCGAACGCTGTCTTGCGGAGTTCCTGAATCACACGGAACTCCTTCAACGAGAGGGGTACGTTCACTGTAGCAGACGGGGCGGCGGAGTTTCCCATTACGATGCCTCCAGCATAACCGGGGCCAGAGCGCAACGGCATTGCTGATGAACCGGGGGCCGCGCAGTGCCCGACGAGAATACATGATCGAGCGGCACCACGCCCTCCGACGCGTTCGCCATGCACTCGGCCGTCACCCGGTCGTCGCCGGCCGTGACCCACTGCTTCCCCGTAACGCCCAGATCCTTGCTCCGATCCAGAAACGATTCTTCAAGCGCTGTCGCCGTCTCGGTGCGAGCAATCATCCGCGCCCGGTGAACCTTCATGTCGCCGAACACCTTACGGATATCGGCCTGTAGTCCGCCCACTCCGCGCTTGTTCTTGATGCCGTCAGCGATCACGTTCGCCAGCCGGTCGCGGGTGACCTTGTCCATCCCCTTGACCATCCGTGCGCTGCGTGTCTGGGCGTACTTGACCGCCTGCCGCTGCGGCGGCCCCTCGAATGGCAGCTCCACATCGGGCCGGTTGATCTTGCCCCATGCGATCATCTCGGCGGACCCTCGCAGGTACAGCGTGGTCGCGTGGCCGGCCATAATCGTTTCCAACTGGCCGGTAAATGCTTGGATGACGGGGTCGATCAGGTCGGTGATCTCGGTCATATCATTCCTCTACCAGCCGGTTGTACAGCGCTGCGATCTTCCTCATCGGCATCGCATCCTCAAGCCGTTCAAAGTACCGCCGCATGTCACGCTCCAGCCGTCGTTCAAGCCGCCGGTTCGCCGTCGTCTGGCTGTCCGCCGGAAGCTCCGCCTCCAGCAACGTCCGCAGTCTCACCAGCTTGCGCCGGGTCCATTTGGCCGAGGCCGCGGCAAGCCTTGCATCCGAGACGGATGAGCCCGCCCTGCTTCGGGGGTTCGTAGTAGCCGAGACCGCCACAGGTGTCACAGGACACCGGAGCCGTTACTTCGGGCGTCGCCGTTTCGGCGGCCACCGGCGGCTTGCGCTTCCGGGTCGTCGGCTTCCGTTTCCTGGTCGTTGTCGTTGTCTTCTTCGTTGCCATCAAGAACCTCCGTGAGTAGTTGTACAAGTCGCCGTTTGAGTGACGACTCGCGAGCGGGGTCGCCGGGTCCATCGCCTTTCGCGAACAGGTCGTCCAGCACTCGGTTTACGTCCGTGCCCGTCACACCGATCGACATGAGCGCCTGCTGCACGACTGTCCGGTTGTCAACGAAGCCCGGGAACGACTGGATCGCGAGCTGCAGCGACTTCGCCAACTCGCCCGCGTCCTCTGGTGTGATCGCCGGGAAATCAATATCGACGTTCAGACCATCTTCGCCAATCTCGGCCTCCGACAGCACGTACCGGATGATCTCCTGATACAGGCTAGCCCACGTCTCCTGGTACGTCTGGCACATCTTCACCACCGGCAGTTCAACCGTCTTAGCGGTGGCCAGGTTGCCCGATGAGATATCCCCGAAGTATTGCTCGGGCCATCCCACGGCGGCGCTTACCTGAAGTCGCAACATCCGGGCGTCGGAGTAAGCGTTCCCTGCCTGTGAGTTCGGGCTGACCGGCGTGAAGTTGACGCCCTCATTCTCGAACTGGACCGCGCCCGCCTCCGGCAGCTTGTCGTCTAGTTGGGCCTTCACCGTCGCTATCGCACCCGGCCCACCCTTGACCTTGCCCTTCCATGCGAACCGCGCCAGCGCCAGCATGATCGCGGCACGAGACGCGAGGAACTTGCGGTGCAGCTTGATCCATTCAAGCGCCGGGGTGAGAAGCGAGTTGCCCCGCTGGCCGATGGTATTGATCGCCAGGTGGAAGACGACCGCACCCTGAGTATTCTCAGTCGCACTGACCTCCTTGCCTTCGGAGTCCCTGACCGCCTTGTTCGCCTTGTTCGTCACGGAACGGTAGATCGCCACTTGAGGTTTGTTAGCGGTGCCCGTCCATGAGCGCCTGTAGTACCGCACGTCTTCCGCGTCGTCGGGGTCGGTGATGATGTCGGTGATCTCAAGGGTGCCGAGACGGCGGATACGGGCCGTCTTGTCGCTGTCGATGAACACGGCGAAGAACAGCTCGCCATCGGTCAGGACGCGGTCGCTGCTCTTCCGCTGACCGGCCGGTGACAGCACGCCCGTGTTGAAGGGCGCTTTCCAGAATGCGTCAAGGATCTTACCGGCCGCGTCATCCTCTTCAGGGGTTGTGAGGATCAGACCGGTGCCGAACGTATAGGACGTCCAGAGCCGGATCGACTGCACGGCCAGCGGGTCGCGGACAGCGTAGCGCCGGGCCTGTCTGACCGTCGCGCGCCGTTCGGCCTCGGTAACGCCGTCGTCGGCGCCGCCCGTCTGCCCGAGCTTTAGCCACCCGGCATCTTCGAGGTTCAGTTGGTCCTCGACCTGCTTCGTGGCCTCGCGAATGATATCCGTCAGTTCAGTGGTCACAGATCGATATCTCCTACCTCGACCATCGCGTCGTACTCATACCCGATCTCGCCCTCCGCATCCACCAGCATCAACTCGGTCAACGCCCACACCAGGGCGTCAACGCGGTCCGGTGAGTCCGAATCAGAGTACCGCGCGTCCGGAGTGAAGTTACACATCTGGTCTTCGAGTTCCGCGAATCCCCCGACGTGATGCACCTTCCCCTGTTCGTACAGCGCCGCGATGGGCTCCGCTCTTGTTCGCTTGCCACGGCTCGCATGGACCGCCTTGTATGAAATCGCCTGGTTCGCCGTCCGCAGGTTAGCCTCAACGAGATCGCCGCCGTTGTTGACCTCGCCGATAATCCGATCGGCCTGGAGTTCCACGTAGTCGGTGACAACCCGGAACCGCCATTGCTCCGGACTGGCACGCAACGTCGAGTCCCGCAGTACGTACGCGTGCCCGCGGTCGTCCCTGCCTACCGTGATTATACCCGTCATGTTCGCGTTCTCGCCGGACGTGGTCGCGGGGTCAACGCCGACCACGACGCGGACCAGGCTGCCCGGCGCACTCTCGACCCGCAGATTGTCGATCCAGTCCCGCTTCCAGAGCGCGCCCGGAACGTCAGTCAACAGCTCCCCTGCCAACTCCTGCCGGCCGAGCCGCGTACCCTCGTACCGCCCAACGATGGCGTCGCGGAATGATGGCGCGAGGTTGTGCAGATTCTCGTACGTGTGGGCCGTCGTCAGGACGATATCGGTACGCGCCGAGAGATCGCGGATAACCGCCGTCGGCTTCGGCGTCGTGGTGACAACCACACGCGGGTGCGCGCCCAGCCGCAGGCCAAACTGGAGCATGTCCCATGCGTCTTGAGCGTGACGCCAGACGCCGAGTTCGTCGCAGTTGTGAACAACGATGCCGTTGGCTACGTACTCGTTTTCACCATCAACGGCTAGGTTGTAGACGGTGGCCTTTCCAGCGGCCTCCCAGGTTGACACAACGCTGACTACAGTAGTTGCCAGAGCGGCTCTGAAACTTGATCCCGCAATAGGAACAAGATCGCTCAGTACGCCGTCTCCGGTTCGCTCGTTTGAACTGGCACGAACTACAGACTGGGGCAGGACGCTGATTAACAACCCGCCTAAGCCCTGTCCCACAGTCGACGCACTTAACCATGTGCCGTTCAACAACATGGCGGGTTCGATGCAGCACCGGCGTAACCAGTTCGAGATTGCTGATCTCGTTGTTCGTGCGGCTGCCATCGCGGTGGTGAATGTGGCAGCCAGGAGGGATCGGACCGTTCGCCTGCTCCCAGACCCACCGATGCTGATAGACCTTCTGCCCGTGCTCATAGGCTGCAATGTAGCCGTTCGGGGTCGCACGCCAGCGCATACAGATGCTCCTTGCCGTAGGTCAGACATGTTCGTCCAACCATGCAAGGATAACACGGGGTGCTGTGCCGTTCCGGTCAGTTCGGCACCACTGGAAAAACGCACGGTGCCCACGGTGCTCAATCGCTGCGCTATACCAGTAACGCGCCGACAACCCCACCTCGTTAGCACTTGGTTCCCAACAGATAAAGACTCGATGGGCACTGCCCCGGTTGGCGTGTCAACCATCGTGCCGGCCACAAAGCACCAAGCAGCACCGTGCTGGGGACCGTTCAGCCGATCCGGCTCGTCCGCCGAATACAGAGTAGCGATAGCACCGTTCCGCCACGTCACCCGGCGCTTACTCGGTTCGTACTTCGGCAGATCCCAGGGCGGACTGCAAGCGATGATGCCCGACTCGCCCTCGACCATGATGTCGCGAGCGTCCGCCGCCGTCGGTGCCACCAGGGCGATGCGGCCAACGGTCTCAGCCTGCTTCCGTACCCACTCGGCGCCAACCCTCGTCTTGCCCCATCCTCGGCCTGTACGTACCAGCCAGACCGACCAGTCGCCGGCAGGTGGGAGTTGCTTCGGTCGCGCCCAGAACGACCAGTCGTAGAGCAACGCCTGTGCCTCATCGTTCGTCAGCTTCAGGCCGCGCTTCCGCTCCGCTGGCGGTAGCGTCGCGATTCGTTCAGCAAGGGATTCGTCGGCGAGCGTCATCGCCAGCTCGCAGGAAAGCCGCTTTCTATGGCGTGACTGTACTGGCGTACTGTGTGCTTGATGACGAAACGAGCGGAATTGGCATCCAGTTCCCAGTTCCTGCCGTCTTGCGGAACCCGGACATCCTCTACCGCCACGACACAACGAGCGGCACCGACATAGAGACGCTGGAAACGCTCGCCCGCTGCCCTAATCTCCATACTGAGTGCGGTGTAAGCCTTCTCAAATGTTTGAAATGCCCCTTGGACTTCCGGGTCCAGGTGGGGTTGTGCAACGCCACGATTATCGTTCATAAGGCGGGGTTTCGAGTCGTGCACGGAATGAATACGTCGGACCACCTCCAGAGCACTCATTTCAAGATCAAAGAACTTTCCGATCAAGTCGTCTCGATTATCTGGCACTTCATTCTCAGTGGGAGCCACGGCGAACCGCTCTCGATCTAACATTAGTCACCACCTTTCCCGATACAGCGTAACAGATAAGCCGGGATATATGTTACGCTTCACGTATGTCCGACTACCGACGCTGCCACACCTGTGGCGATCTGTTCGAGATCAACACCGATCCGACCCGCCGCACGCGCAGCGACAGCGTGCACTGTAGCCCTCGCTGCCGCATCCGAGCATGGCGGAAGGCGAGACGCTAGTTGTCAGTCATGGGCGGGTATTACCTCAAACGTATCCATATGCCGCACCCCTGGGATCCAAACCCGATATCACTCGGGCGGATCGTCACGATCTGCGGGGCAGGGCTAATGCCGTTGGCGATGATGGCGGTAAGTTGCCCGTTGAAACTTCTCAACCGGGTCCAGTAGCACCACTCGCCGCCGGCATTCGAGTAAGTGCCCGGCTCCACCTGAGACCCGACGAGCCAGACACCGTCGCTGATAGTGGTCGCGGTCGGGCCGGTTGGCGCGGCTGGTGTCGCGGTCGCCGTACCACCGCAGCCGATGACGGCCACGACGAGCAGGACGATGGCATATTTCAACATTCTCTGAGTTTACCCTTCTCGCGAAGAAGCCGCCTCACGCCCGGGGATTCCCGAACTAGAGACGGCTCCGTCGAATCGATGCGGACGTACTTCTGAAAGGTTTAAGGTCTCTCGACCCTAATGAATCGCGGCTCCGGTGAACCGTCCTGTCTTAAGTCGCCAGAAGTCAGCGTTCTGTGCGTATCGTTGAGCTTCATCTTTCCAGTAGGTAACATCGAGGATCGCTGCGCGCCTAGTCTTTCGAGTCACGAATAACCAGAGTGCAAAAGCGGTTGCTGCGAAGATCGTTACCAGGGTGATCGTGGTCAGTGCTGCGATGGCGGGCGCGTCCATGCCCTCAGTGTACCCAACGGATGGTTAGCATCTCATGTTATCGTCGCCGGGATTCGCATTGAAACGCATCGGATGTATACCTCCATGCGCACTCTGGATTTGCGTCAGCAAGGCTATCGTATCACCATCCCTCGATCACGTCGTCGTCAGCCGCGGCCAGCGCCTTGCGGTCAGCGATGCCCTCCAGCCGGTCCAGGAGCAGGCCCACAGCGCCGGATCCCAGCGGCTCGCCGTCACGATCCGTGACCTCGAGACGTTCGGTGAACATGCGAAGGTGCTTCCCGATTAGCTCGAGCGCCTTGTTCGCCCCCGCGGCGTTGAACACGTACTCGCCGGTCCCTGTACCGTCACGGGTCGTGACCTCAACGGCCTGCATACACCGCTCGACGACAGCCCTCAAACCATCGAGTACCCATGCGACGTTGAGCTCCGACTTCTCGGCCTGGACCAGCGCTCCTTTGGCTACCGCCTGCTGGATGTCAACATTCGTTAACAGTCTCGAACCCTGCGCCCTCGCCGTCGCCGGGCTGTAGCCTGCGCGTATCGCGGCTTGCGTCCCGTTCAAATCGATCAGGTACTCGGCGACGAAGCGTTGGCGTTTGGCGGTAAGGGGCCTGGCGGGCGGATCCATGCTCTCAGTGTACCCAATCAATCGGGCCGCCAACCTGGAGCTTGTTGCGAAATGGGTTCACGTTGCCATTTGAGGTAGCGCTTCGGGATCGTACCCCTCCATTTCGAGCAGTTCTCGGATCAGTTTTACCCGTCGCTCGATTTGCTCGCGCTCGCCGGTTAACTGGTCGCGCGCCCCTTGTTCTCTCGCTAAGTCCGACATAACAGCCTCCAGTTCGGCCGCTAACTGCCGTATGAAATCCGGTGCGTTTGCCATGACATTCTCCTTACTGGAGCTTGTTGCGAAATGCCCTAAATGGAAGCGGGTTACCGTATGCGGACCGGTCCGGTACAAGATGACGGTCCACTCACTGTTGCCGATGATCGTGGCCTAGGCGTGGGCGCTGTTGACTCTAATCGTCAGCATGGGATTGCTCAATATCTAACAATGTCAGTCTTCCATCCTTGTTGCGTCCGCTTGATTGCCAATCGGCCTTCTTAAAACAATAGCCCGGGTTGACGGACTTGATGTGGGCATCCCCAATATACGTAAAGTGCCGAGCCTCGTCAGGCCAACGGTTCCACGCGATCTTATCCGCCTCACGTATCAGATCGGACGACAACCTCGATCCTTCGTTACGGAATATTGAACAGTTGATCCCTGTCTGTCCGTCTTTACGGAAGCGCTCTAACTTCCAAACGAATACAGCATCAGCTTGTGGCGTAAGTAAAACCATCTTCTCGCCCGGGCCAACGAACATCTGAGACCGACGCCCGTTCCGATACCGTTTACGCGAATAATGTCGCCGGTACATCCCAAGCGCTCTCGGGTCACCGTCCTTAACTGGAAGCCATACGCCGCCGTCGATGATTGCGCCGAATGTCACGTCGTCTCCGGTGTGCTGTTGGGGTCAAGATCGATCACGTCGTCGTCAGCCGTGGCCCGTGAGATGGCGGAGAGTGCAGGGATCGAACCTGCGAGCCGACAAACGACTTACGGGTTAGCAACCCGCTGCATTAACCGCTCTGCCAACCCTCCGTGAAATCGCTGGCGAGGCGACGCGTGGCAGCCTACCGGTGCGACCGGAGCCACTCGCTGATCTCGCCGCCGCCAACACGCCTATCCTACTCGAAAGTGATGTCGTCTCCATGCGTCTCCGTCCGACCAGCGCTGATCCTCTCGGCGCTGATCGTAAGCGCTGAATGCGATCATCACGTCTCCTTTCGCAGTAGGGCTCATCGCCGTTCGGATAGCCGTAGGGGAAATAGACCCAGTGCTCAGCCCTCATCGCACAGCGGGCCGCTCGGCAACCGCGATGTGGCCGACCGTCGATCAACATCTTACCCATGATCCGGCATGGTTAGAATATCGTTCAAACCGCTCGCACCCTGGGCGGGAACAGATTCTAAAAACCACTGATCCGATCTTGGGTTGGAAATCAATCCGAACCTTTATGAAGTGGTGCTTCACCGCGTCGCCAGCCTCGACGTGGGTTTCGCTGCCCGTAGCGCAGCCATGCGGCAACGACTCCCAGCGCAGAACCGTGCGTCTCTACGCGTTCGGCGTCCCTGGGGTGAACGTTCGGGGATCTCGGCTCGGCAGTGTTGGCATGTCATTTTCTGATTGTAACACGAGTGTGCGAGATTGCTATTGTGTTCTGTCACTACATCGGCTATGATCTGTCACATGGCGATTGGTTAGGTCGTCATTAGCACACGAGGCACGAAGCTTGTGCTGATAACTGGTCGCCCAGAGGGGACACACCGGGCGAGGGTTGTCCCACGACTGGAGAAGCTCGGCTCCACTGAGCCAGTTTGACTCAGGCAGTCAGGTCGTCAAATGTCAGGTGCTCAGCGGTGACAAGCTCCCTACCCACTGGCGGCACACGAACGAGGTACAGAACGATGACAGATAACACATACGTTGACCTGGTGGTGATGGCCGTGCTGTTCGCAGCTGGTGTGGGTGTGGGCTACCTGCTGTTCCGTGGGCGGCGCGCGCCCACTTACGCTGAGCTGTATGACGCGTTCAAGACAGACGTATTTACGAGGGATGATGTCGGGCGGCACGAGAACGAACAACTTGGGACATACGACACAGGATGCCGCCTGTGTCGCTACATGCGCCATCGACCAGGCGCGCCCCCTATCAGCGCAGACAGCGATACATCCCACCAGCAGGCACGCCGATGACCCGCACGACGTGCCCCTACTGCCCTGCGCGGCTCAAAGAGAAGTTCCTACGCGGCCACGTCTCGCAATCCCACCCCACGGAGTACAGCGCATCCTGGGCAAGCGATGACGACGAACCCGTCCAGACCGACTCCGACCGGAACCCGGAACCCGCGCCGCCCCGTACGCTGGCGGCGGCGCAACCCAGGAGGACACGAACATGATGAGGATTCTTGATGCTGGCTCATGGTTAGTCCTTGGCATCATCGCAAGCGTCTATTTTTGGCTACACATATTCGGCGTCACGGATGTCATTCCCGTCTCGTTGATCCTACTTGCAACGGCCAACTATTTCCGAGAACTTGCGTCGAGACGCTGGAACCGCAAGAACGCCACCCGCAACTAGCCAGCAGCCACGACGCCCCAGCACGGGCAGGAGAGACGGACGAACATGGGAAAGATGAACGAATCGACAATACCGGACTACACGCCAGCACACCCGCCAGGGTCACTCGCAGGAACCGATCACGTCGGAGTATGGCTCACAAATGACGACTGGATGTGCGCCACCTGTGCGAAAGCGCAGCACACGTCGATGCTGGCGGCGTTGCGGGCACAGTCCGATCTGTTGCTGGACGCCCAGAGATACATCACCGCCTATTTGGAGCCGTCACCCGGAGGCATTATCCAAAGCGAACAGACGTTGGTGAGTACCCTGATCGAACTATTCGACGGACCGCGGCAGCGAGATGTGAAGGCTGCCGTCACCGCCGCAATCGCCGCCGCTGAGCAGGAGTAGCCGATGCCCGAAGACGAAGCGAACGGACGCGGCATCGTCGCCACCCACAACGTAGCGGATGCACTGATCGACGTGGCAGAGGCGGCGGGACCGGCGATCGGGCTTGATCCGCACATAGACAATCGTGATAGCGAATGTTGGGCGTGCGGTATGACCGCCCCATTCCATGACGAACCCCAATGCCGATTCAAACGGTTAGAGATTGCACTCGACCGGCTCACGGAGAGCCTGAAGGGAACGGAGTGATGGGCAAACGGAACTACGAGTTCAAAATCAGGGACTCTTACAGCGGGGGGGCAACTTTCTTGATTGAGCCGCGAAAGGAGGCCCAGTTCCACCAGTCCGGGTTTGGCGATGGACACGGTCGCTTTGACTTCATGCACATGACCAGCGAAGACCTCCAAGCGCTGTCATTCTTGGTCACAGGACGCATCGCAGCGGCGCAGGAAGCCGCCGAGACGGGGGCGATCTGATGTGTCCCGAGTGCGGTTGCGACCGCGACAATCACTGGCCCCCAGATCCCGAAGACGGAACCGAAGCGGCCAACTACACCGGCGACCCGTACACTTGCCGCGACTGCTGCGAGTGCAACGAGACGTTCGATCCAGGCGACAAGATCGACCACGTAATGATGCTGATGGACAGCTACCGATGAGATACAAGAAACCGACGTTCTACGTCGGCCCCAGCGGTGGAGACGACCGGCAAGCGGCGCTCAACTGGCAGGACGAGGAGTTGAAGCACGAAGACGCAGGGCTGGACGCCGAAGACGACCGGCTTACCGTCAGCCAGATCCGGGCGTTCGGCACACTCGAGCAGCGCTCCAGCATCTGCGCTGTCTGTCAGGGTGGAGCCCAGATCGGCGACTTCATTATTCACGGGATCTGCCCGCCGCACATTGAGGAACGCAATTCCAAGAAGTAACTTTTGACACTGTCCAGAATGTAAATCGGTTTGGAATGACACCTTTGGAATGGAGAAAAAGAAAGATGGACCAGACGCAACTTGAGAAAATCGAGACCACGGAAGTCCTGTCGATCCGCTCGGAAGGCGAGGGTTTGGCCGCAATGGCCTGGGACCTGGTCGTGACCGAAATCACGATGGGCGAGGCCAGCGATCTACTTGGATGGATTGCCGGCAACAACAAGCAACTGGAGGCACAGCGGGTTTCGCTGGTGAAGCCCCTGAACGATCACGTCACGTTCATAAACGGGCAGTTCAAAGACTGGATGGAACCCCTTAAATCGGCCAATGAGATTGTGCGCGAAAAGGTGCTCGCCTACACCCGCGAACAGGCACGTATCGCCGCTGAAGCTCAGGCTGTTGAAGACGAGCGCATCCGCACCGAACAGGCGCGCCTGGCAGCGGAGCAGGCTCGCCTCGAAGCGGAGGCCGAAGCCGCCAACGCTCCCCCACCGCCGCCGGTAGCCATCGTGCCCCCGTCACCCGCGCCGATACCCGCAGCCCCGGAAAAAACGACGCGTTCGGTACTCGCTACCACGACCATAAAGAAGGTCTGGCAGTACGAGGTCACGGACCCCGACGCCGTGCCGCGGGAGTACCTGGTCATCGATGAGAAGAAGATCGGCTCCGTGGTGCGTGCAGGGGTGCGGTCGATAGATGGAGTACGGATCTTCGAGACGGAGCAACTTGCGGTGCGTAGCCGATGAGCCATGTCTGGAGGCGTGACGTGAAGAACAACCCGGGCCGCGGCATCGCGCCGCTCGTATACGTCATGCCGGCCTGCGTCGCGGCAATCATCGCACTGAAGCTAATCACCGGTTAGGAGAATCATGAAAATTATCGGATGGACCGCAACAATCACCGTATCAGTGGTCTTGTACGTCCTCTGGTCGGGCTATGTTCTGAGCGTTTTGTGGGGATGGTTCGTCGCCGAAACCTTTGGCGTCACCGAGATCACCGTGCTGCAAGCCGCGGGATTGATGGCGTTGATCGCTATGGGCCAAACCGTGGGCAAATCAAGCAAAGACAACCGGCCGTTCCATGAAATGATGATCGCCGCCCTCGTAACAGCGGCGAAGATGCCAGCGGCATCGCTGGCAACTGGCTTCATCATTCACCAGTTCATATAGGAGTTAGCCATGAAAATCGAAAACGTGAAGATCGCCAGAGTCAACGCGACCTGGGTCAGCAACCGGCGCAACGGAGAGCCGATGGGCAAGGCAAAGGTGTTGCTGGAAATCGCGACGGACGACATGAACGCGCTGGCGCACGTCCAGTCCATCGCGGGCGAGACCGTCACGGTGGACTTCGGTGTACCCGAGAAGGAGTTGGGCGATGACGAACGCGACTGAACATATCCAGCGATACGAGCAGTGGCCGCACATGGCCCACGTCGACAACGCGAAGACGACCGGGATCCAATTCGAGTCAACCATCGCTACGGTCGCTAGCGTCCACCGCGGCACCAACGGCAAGTGGTCCTGTAAGTTCCGGGAGGATACGAAGGGCGGCCGATACGGCTGGGAGTTGTATGAGGGAGAACCGGAGACGTCAATCGCTGCTGGTGACCAGGTTGAAGTTGGGCTGTCCGTCAAGAACAAGGACAAGGGCGGCTACTTCTACAACGTGAACTTCATCCGCCCGGTCGCGTCTGGCGCGGCGCAGAACGCAGCGCCCGCTCCCGTTAATTGGCCCGAGCCCGACGACCAGGCAGACCCAGCGCCGCAACCGACCGAACCCGCGGCTGCACCGTTCGACCCGGACGCGGCGAAACGCGTGTCCATCGAGAAGCAAAGTTTCTACGACCACTTCAACCCCGACGCCGTGATGATGCTCGGCCCTGAACGGCAGGCCGCGATGCTGGAGGCGTACTACGCGACCGGGATGGAGTTGGTATCAGGCCCAGCGCGCTCCGTCGCCACGCAAGCGGTGCAGGACTTGCTGGAATCGGCGTCGTGAGCGCCCGCGGTGAGGCGAGGCGCGACCGCATCGTGGACTACCTGCGACGGACAGAACACCCGTCATTGCGAGAGATTGCCGTGGATGCCGGGTTCGCAAGTATCGATGGGCTGAAATATCACCTTGAGATATTGCACAGGCGCGGACAGTTAACGTGGAAGCCGGGCCTTTCTCGCACGATCCGGCTGACCGAGCACCGCGTCGCTGGCGTCGTGGACGGCCGCGCAGGCTACTGGACGCTCGCAGAAGCGCACGAGGTACGCGCATGAGTCAAGAACGTGATTGCCGTGGACGGTTTTTGAAAATGGATCCGGAGTTACGCGTCATGGAAGCCTTGCTCCGAGCAAGGGCGTCTGAACTCGACAGACCCACAGTTTTACGAATCGCCCAGTGGATGTTGAACCGGTTTATCTCCGGTAGCAGCTACCACGTGAGTATCTGATGACCCCTCCCTGCCCGCATTGCGGCGAAATCAACAAGCTCTACCTGGACGAAGGCGACATCGACTGCCTGGCTTGCGGATGGAGACGCGAGTACGCACCGCCGAAGGACGCGGCAGCACTCCGAGAGCTTGACCCGCGGTACACCAGGCCCTTGGAACGCCGGAAGGCGGTGACGTTGTAAAACTGATCTGTTAGCATCAGAGATCTGCTGAGAATCATGAAGTGGTGGACGACTCATATTGCGAGCACCTCCGTGGCCCCTTCGTTCTCAGCAGATCGTCGCCAAGGTCCGGGGGTGTTCTGCGTTATGGGAGATAACGGTTGAGCGAAGCTGCTGAACAATGGGCATGGGAACAGCCGGTCGACGGCAATACAAAGATCATGCTCGTCTGGTTATGCAAGACCGAGGTTGGGGGCAAATGCGCCACACCGATCCCGTTCATCGCTGCCCACGCGGGGCTCACCCCAGACACCGCAAAACATGCCGTTCAGCGTCTCATTTCAGCCGGTTTAGTGGCCCGAGAATCCCGAAATGTCATCACCGTAACGGGATACACATCCCGAATATCGGGACACACGTCCCGTTCAGACACCGAAACCCCAACGGGACGTACATCCCGTTATGAGCGGGACGCTGATCCCGTTCTCGCGCGCAGGCGTTCAACAACTACTACTACATCTACTAAGGGACAGGCAGCACTTATTCCAGAACCGGAATGGGTGGCGATCATTTATGAACCGGAGTGGGCGAAGACGAGAATGACACCTCAACAGATTGCAACGATTGAAGAGGGATGGACTGATCTCGATCTGAAAATCGAAGCCACTAAATGGGGGAGTCATCACTCAGAGCAAACAAGGAAACCCCGAGCCTTGGCGAAAAGTTTCATGAACTGGTGTGACACAGCCAGATCAATCAAAAAGGGCGCAGGAAACAATGGAACAGGATCAACCAAAACATCTGTCGGAGGTTCTGCGATCAGTAGCGGGCATCGACTCAGCGGTCCTAACAAGCCAACAAGCGCAAACCTCCCGTGGGCTTGACTCTGGGATCAAGGGCGCGCCGATCGACTGGAGCTGGACGCAGGACGAGAAGCAGGAATATTACGGGCTGGCCTGTAAGACCTGCGAGGACTTACGCTGGATGCCGTACCTGGATGTGAACGGGCGCAAGCCAACACTTAACCAACCGATGTTCGGGAAGATGATTCCTTGCCCGGATTGCACGGCGACCACGGTTGCGGAAGCGGAAGCGGCCAAGACGGCCGGCCTGTTCAAGAGCGCCGGGTTCGGTGGTATCGACGTAAAGCGGATCGACACGTTCAACACCATCAGGCAGGGATCACGTGATGGCCGGAAGGCGGCGGAGATCGCACTCAGATCCATCGTTCAGTGGTCAGCCGGAAGTGGCCCGCCGTTCCTGGTCCTGTTAGGAGGCGCCGGTGTTGGTAAGACCCATCTATCCGAGGGCGCAGCGGCGAAGATCATCGAGCGCGGTGATCCCGTCGTCTACGTCATCTGGGCCGACTTCGTGTTCGGGTTCAGGGAGAATCTGGATCAACAGCACGAACACATGCGGCGGTTGCGGGATGCCGAGTATCTGATCATCGACGAGGTGTTCGCAGCGCGTGACCCACACTTTTTTCTAGCCGAGACGCTCCAGGATCTTCTGGGACACCGGACGCACTACAACAAGCCCACCCTGCTCGCTGGGAACCTCGTAACTGAGGGCAAGACCCAGGCCGAGAAGGATAAGTGGTGGATCGACCGGGTAGGAGACCGGTTCGTATCGAGGATGCAGGACGAGACGGTGGTGAAAGTCGTCGATATGTGGCCGTGCGAAGACCTGCGAAGGAAGAACAGATGATCATTTATAAGAAGGCCACATTCCCGGCGCAGCACAGGGATCTCAGGTTCGTGACGGATCCAACATTCCCGCTCAACCGAGCGCTGACCGAGCTGGGCGAGGCGGGAACAGATCTCTACGTGAGTTTCTTGGATGCCTACGGAATACACCTGCGGTGGTGGTAGCGATGACACACAAGCCATGCGTCGCCGTACAAGACAGGATCTTCATGCACATGCTGGCGATAAAGAGCAAGCCGATTTTCGACCGCTTAGCCGAACAGTGTGAACAGATCCTGTTGGAGTGGGAACAGATCAAGAAGGAGTCCACGTCGTGAGCCAAAAAAAACTCTCATCACGAGCCTTACATGCCCGGACACACACCGAAGGAGCATCAAGAAATGCTAGATCGACAGTGGGCCATCGAGTTTGAGCGGAACACGCGCTACATAGAGATTGCGATGCTGGTGGTAGGGGTGTTTGTCGCTGTCATTGCCCTGTGGGCTGGCATATGGCTCGGCCGACAGGGGTTTACTGTCAATATCGACAAAGTGATCGTCGAATCTTCTAGCTCACCAACTCCCGATACTCCAACCGCGGAGCATGAACCAACTCCATGAGCGCATCTCGGAAGATGAACGGATTGTTCCGGTTAAGGAGTCTACCTCATGACGCACCCACCCGCCACGCACGCCGCGGATCCGGCGACGCGTATGAAGCGGAAGCGCGCATGAACGCGTCTGGCAAGCGCGAGCTGCACCGCGAACGCGTGCTCCGCGCCGTCGAGGCCAGCCCAGGCTTGACCGCCGCTCACTACGGCGACATCACCACTCTCGGTCACGTCGCAACTCAGCGGCGCCTATCAGACCTCGAGAACTGGGGAGAGGTTCGGAAGGGAGAGCGCGTGTCATACCGCGGACGCGGCATGTGCTCGTGGTGGCTGCGGGAGCGACAGATGGGGTTGTGGTCGTGACCCTCTACTGCGAGTGCCGCTGCGGATGCGACTACCCACTGAAACCGAACCCAGGCCCGCAACTACTGCTGTGCTCAACGCGTGACGGCGGCTGCGACGTTCTGGCGTGGGCCTTTGATCCAAAACACGGACTGCGCGATCGCGAACGCTACGAAGGGAGACAGACGTAATGGCCTCAGGATCAAAAATACGCTGGACCGGGGCGACGTGGAACCCCATGACCGGCTGTACGAAGGTTGGCCCGGGCTGCGACAACTGCTATATGTTCCGGCAGTACCCGAGGTTGGCCCGGATGAACGTGCCTGGATACGCCGGAGGGACGGCGGACACGGTGCGTTTCTGGGGCTATCGCATCAACCGGATTCCGAAGCCCGAAATCATCTTCGTCAACTCGATGTCAGACACCTTCCATTCCGAGTTTACCAATCAGCAGATCGCCCACGTCTTCGACTCGATGGTCCTGAACACGCACCATGTTTTCCAGGTACTCACGAAGCGGCCAAACCGAGTCCGCCGCTGGTGGGACTGGTATCGGACGGAGTCGTTAGCCGCTGAGATTGGCGTCGCTCCGCAAGAGTGGCCGGCGCACATCTGGCTGGGGACTTCCGTCGAGTCGGCGGAGTTTCTGCCGCGCATTGATCGCATCGCCGGGATCGCGCCGGTGACGTTCCTGTCGGCTGAACCGTTGCTGGGACCACTGATCAACTGGCCGGATCGACCGACCCTGGACGACTACCTTGAAACTGGAAAACTACAGTGGGTCATCACCGGTGGTGAGAGTGGCGCCGGCGCCCGCCCGATGAAACCCCATTGGGCAACGGACATTCGGGAAGTGTGCCGATTTCACCGCGTGCCGTTTTTTCACAAGCAGAACGGCGGAACGTCGAAGAAGTTGCAGAACGGTTTCCTGGAGTGGGGCGGACACCTGCTCGATGGCGTGGACCACAGCGCGATGCCCGAGGCGGTGAACTGATGCCACAACGGATTCAGCGCAAGCGGATCGCGGACGACCTGCTCACGGAAGCGGATGAGCGGATCGAAGCGGGGCAGTCGTCGTTGTTCGACATGGACGCGCTGCGATGACGCAGTGGAACGGTCTGCGTAGAACCCCGCTGTCCCGCGGCACGTCGCGCCTCGCACGCACACGCCTGCCTGCGCGGACGCGTGGGATCAACAGCGTGTCACGCAAGCGGGCGGCTGTCTCTGGTGAGCGTAGGGCATTCGTAGCGGAGTTTCTGGCTGAACACAGATGGTGTGGGATGTGTGACGAGCGACCGAGTGCGGAAGTTCACGAGTCGATACGGCAGGGGAAGATCGGAGCACGGGTTCCGGGCGAGAAGGCCACGAAGCAAGGGCAGACGTTTCATGCGCTCTGCCACCGCTGCCACGACATATGTACGAACCCCGTAGGAGCGCAGATAGCGTGGCTGACGGAGCGGGGATTTATTCAATCAGGATGGGAAGGATTGAGATGCAACTAGATAGCAAAGGTAAATACAAACCTGCTGGCGTGAGCAAGGTCGTGATGTACGTGCTGGCGGCAGTTATCGGGATTGCAGGGATCATCGTCATAGACGACCCACGGGTTATCTTCGGAGGGGCGTTGCTGATCCTCAGTTTCGGATTGAACTCGTGGGCGTCGGGAGAGTGGAATGACTAGCGACAAAGCCGCACTCCAGCACGCACTGGGCGGCAGCGAGCCGAAGCGCAAGAAGCCGAGCGGCGACCCAGGTGGCTGGAAACTGTGTACGGAGAAGTGCCTCCGCGTCGAGGCGAAGCTGGCGGTCGGCTGCATTTGCCAATGGGGTTGTTGGAAACCGAATCAGTTCGCCAAATCACAGCATATACGGATGTCGAAGTCGTGGCTGTGCCAGATAGATCACTCACGAGATAGTGTATAATCATTAGCATGGTCATTATTAGACAAAGGCAATGCTTACGATGCACTCACGAATGGATACCACGGAAGTCAGGCACTCCCGCTTCTTGCCCGAAGTGCCACTCGCCGCTTTGGAACAAGCCAAAGAACGCTTCGAGTCCAAGTATGAAGTAGATCCGTCAGGCTGTTGGCTGTGGATTAAGCCCCTCAACTCGCAGGGGTACGCTCGATTCTCGATAAAGGGCAAGGCGTATCAGGCTCACAGAATCTCTTATGAGATGTATGTCGGGCCTATCCCGAATGGGCTGACGCTCGATCACACTTGTCGCGTTAGACATTGCGTGAACCACGATCACCTTGACGTTGTCACTCATGCGGAAAACGTAGTCCGAGGGATCGGTCCATCAGCGATCAACTCCCACAAAACTCACTGTAAGAGAGGCCATGTATTGAGCGGATCAAACCTTCAGCTGCAAAGAAGTCGCGTTGGCGGCGTGCAGCGTGCATGTCTAGAGTGCAAACGTCTTTGGGGAATAAACGGGAATGATCTACTTGACGCACGGTTAGTGCGAGCGCGACCATGCGGGGCATGCAGCTTCAAGTGTTCCTTCGCAAGATTCTCTCACCTAAAAGTTTGTGGGGGTTTGGCCTCGTGGTGATCTCCATTGTCAATGGACTTGGAGATATAGACACCGCTTTGAAGCTGCCAAACATGGTGTCTACGTTGTGGGGTTTTGTCGAGTCTCCATACGGCTACTGGCTGGCGCTTGCGCTTGGTATTGCGTGGCTTGGGTGGATTGGCACGCGCTCAACGGAGCCGCCGCGAACCACGCCGACGCTCGACAGCCTTGCTGCCGATGGAGAACGCTTTTCTGAGCGCGTGGAAAAGATAGACCAAGCGCTAGTTGCCCTAACGAGAAGAGTGGATTACAACGAAAAAGGGCCGCTCTACCCGAGGGGCTCTGTTGAATTGTGCCTATTGAGCTTCGAGTCCACCAACGACAACTTGGAGGCTCATCTCCGATTCACCGGGGACGTGAAGGAAACGATTGCGGCTGTCCACATGGAGATTAGCGGAGAGGTTCTGGACGCGGAGAGTTTTGAGCCGTTTGACTTTGATACGGACTCCACAAAGGTAGTGCGCTTCCACCGCCCCTCATGGTTGGTGGATGGGGACTATGAAGCCCACATCTATGCAGATGGGAATAGAGTGAAAGGTTGGGGCAAACAGGCGATTCATTCTCTTACCATCACGCTGTGAGTTGGCGATACTCCAACCGCGGTGCGTGAACCAACTCCTTGAGCGCATCCCGGAAGATGAACGGATTGTCCCGATTGTTGAACCTGAACTCGAACTCATCCAGATAGCGGTCCAGGTGCTTACGAGAGACCTTATGAAAACTACCCGCTACACCACGCTTGAACAACGCCCACGCACCCTCAATGGTGTTTGTGGTCACGTCACCGCGCACCCATTCCTCCGCGGAGTGATTAACGGTCTCGTGCCGGGTGTCTTCGTCACCGATACCGGTGTACCCGGCGTGTTCGTCGGTGTAGATCGCTTCGGCATCGTCGGCGACGTTCCGCTCTACGAAGGCGTGCAGGGTCTCTCGGCGGGTGTTGGGTACGACTTCCATCTGGAGATCGCCACCGCGCTCGATAGCACCGGCTACGACCGTCTTGTTACCGACGTAGGCACGTCCCTTGCCGCGGACCTTGCCACCTATCCACGTCTCGTCAACTTCGATGATGCCGGACATGAGAGCGTCGGGAGTCTTCAAGGCTTCTCGGATGCGATGCGAAAGGAACCAGGCAGTCTTGTAAGCGACGCCGATTGTGCGCCCAAGCTGTCGGGCCGAGATGCCCTTCTTGCCTTCGATAATCAGGTAGATGGCGAGGAACCACTTACGCATCGACAGATGGGTGTCGTGCATGATCGTGCCACTGGTTACGCTGAAGCGGTGGCGGCATGAATTACAGTCGTATTGGGAGCGTGTCTTAATGCGCGAAATGGAATCAGAATCACACTCCGGGCAGATCACGCCTTCCGGCCAGCGAAGTCGTTCTAGGTACAAGCGACAATCATCATCGGAATCGAAATCTTCAATCAGCTTGATGAGGTTCATCTCGTATGTCTGAACCATCTAAACGCTCCCGTAAGAAGTCCCGGCTCCCCAAGAATCCTGAGGAATTGCCGGACGATGAATTGATGCTCCGCTTATTCCCTAAGCGGGTGATCGACCGGGCTAACGAAATCGTGGATCACGACCCGGTTCACCGGAAGTCACGTACGAAGGATACCAACTAGATGACCGTGCGTCAAGTATATCATTCCCGAATAAACCGCACGCGCTTACGTCAGGTCGCGGCCCTCGACGCGCTTCTTGTTGCAGTGCAGGAGGGAAATTAGATGGACATCGTAAAAGACTGGAACGACGAGTTCTACTGGGTCAGTAAGCGCGAATATCCAGACCCGGCATCAGCGGTCGAGGCAGTTATGGTCGAGGAATGGGACCACCTGTATTTCACAACAGAACCTGCATGGCCGAGCGGCGTGTATGCCACAGTCGGCGAAACCCGATTGCGTGGCTGCGTCGGCGAGGATCACTTCGGCGAGGCCGACGGCTTCCACTGGCACCCCGAACCGAAGTTCAAATACGGGTCGCCTGTCTGGGAGATTCAGCTAGCCGAGATTGAGTGGGCGGACGCACTGGAGGCGGCGGGATGAGGAAAGAACGCATGATGCCCGTTCAAGGGAGTGGCACTCGCCCACGGGGTTATATTCCCGAATCAGTGGCCCGACTTGCATATCGTGATTACGGACGGCGATACGGGCAGTCGTTTGAAATGCTCCATCAACGAGGCGGGTTTGAGTGGGGTGAGATAGTGGCTGGCTTGCGAGGCGACCAATCACCAGACGGATGCAAACAGGCAGGGTTAGACCTGCTAGCCGAAAGCGAGGCCACTCGATGACCCAGCAACCAGGGACGCGCTGCGGGGAGTGCAAACTTCGTCCGAGCGGCCACGGCTTAGCGAACCTAACGATGCCCGATCAGGCGCACGAGTACCAGCCACACTACGGGAGGGCGACGATGACGCAGCCGACAGGAGTGAGAACGATGACTGACCTGAACCTGGCCGACCTGCGATCCGTGGCGGCAGCGGCGACGCAAGGCGAGTGGTGGTGGGAAGTAGGTGTTCGCACAGACGGCGGGATGCCGCAGAATCATGTCATCCACGGTGATGACGGCAAGGCGGTAGCAGTCACATATTCCCACGAACTGATTGACGTAGGAGGTGGAGACTTTGTACCAGCAGTTTATGGCCGCAAGGAGAACGCCACCCACATCGCCACCTTCGACCCGCCGACCGTAACGATGCTGCTGGACGACCGTGACATGTGGGAGATGAACTGCGAGGAGTGCGCCAATCTGCTGTCAGAGGCCCGGGCCGCCCTCGCTGCCGCTGACGAGTTGCTGGCGGCGACGACAACGCTGCTGGCAAACGACCATCTTCACACGGTGACTAAACCGCACGGCCTGTATCCGATGTACGAGCCGTTGAACGACGCAGCCGCTCGGTTCCGTGCGCTACGGGGAGGCGAGTGATGATCGAGACGATTATCGAAATGCTCCAACGTAGATTCACAGATTCGCCTCACCCGTTTCTTGGAGCGGAAAATGGGCGTGGTCGTCGTATCGGGGCAAGGCCGAAAACGACGGACGGCAAAAAGGTTGTCTCAGGGGATTGCCTGACATGCGCGAAAGGTGAGCGGTTCATCATGCACGAAGATGCGCTACGCCCGCCGCCACAGCCACCGGACGAGCCTGCGTAGCCAGCAACGATGCGGAGACGTCGGGTTACGCCAGTTCGGGAACAGAGACATCGGTGAGGGCGGTTAGCCCCCTACGTGAACCACTTCCACGCGCCAGCGAACGCGCCGAGGCCAGCGAGTAGTGCCGTCGGAACCTTCGACCACCACGTAGCGCGAGTGGCCTTGCGGTCCACCCGATCAATGCGACCGTGGATGAACGCCCGCGATTCCGCCGCCGCCGTCGCGTTCTCGGCGACCGTCCCCGCGAGATCCTTTATGTCGGCAACCAGTCCACCCTTACGGTCTATCCCGATCAGGGCCGTCTCGATGCGGACCAGGCGTGCGTCGTCGGATTCGGTAGGCATCAGCGCAACCCCCGCTGATCCCTGAACCGAGTGACCCCGAGGTCACGGCGCAGCGACTCAGGATCCTTCCCTTCCAGGGTGGTCCGGGCTAAGGCCAGATCACGAGTTCGCCGGTCCGCCAGTTCCTGATCCGTTTCCTCGGGCTGACCTTCCGGATGGAGTTTCCCGCCATCGGCCCGGAGTTGGATCACGGCGGTCCCGTCGTCATAGTTATAAGCCAGAACCTTGTAACCGTATGAGGCCCCGATCTCTGCGTCCCCCAGGTCCACTCTGACCGGGTCATCCGGGTCACCCGAGCCGTTCGCCAGGAGGGTTCCGCTAATCGGTACTATTGCGAGCATGATTGATCCCTTAGACAATGTCGACGTTCAGCGCCGATGCTAGTTCAAACGCGTGCCACATTTCGTTCGGCGCTATATCCGCCGTACGATCCACCACGATCTTACAGACCTTGACACCACTGGACGCCAAGACTTTGCTCCCCACGTTGGTCCACTGGTTTGACAGGCCATCAACAATCGCCGCGCTAGTCGCATCGAGCGTCCCGTCGATGTAGTGACGCCAGCGGAAGTTATTCCGACCGGCCCCGTTAGAACCCCCACCCGTCCCAACAGTCGAGACGATGATCGAGATCGACAGCGTCGCCGTAATGGACGCGCTTTCCAGATCGGTCTCACCCGCCCCGAACGCCGTATATCCGCCTGTGTCAACCGCGTCGTGCGCCTCGGTGTCGGTGATGGCCGCCTGGTCCTCGGCCAGGACGTGCGAGTGATCCCCCGCCGCGGCCTGGACCGCGCCACCGCCCAGGGTGCGCTCGCTCGGGGTTCCCGCCGCCTGATCCTCGGGGATGTCCGCGAGCGCCTGGGTATACTGCGTTTCCATGTGGTTGAGGTTCGTGTCGTCAATGGCAGGAGCTACGCCATTGACCCAGACCGTCGGTACATATGCCATCGTGGACTCCTAAACGCCGTGCGAGTGATCCCCCGCCGCGGCCTGCTGCGCACCGGTGCCGAGAGTACGGAGCGAAGCGTTGGCGGCAATGTCGTCGACCGGCGCGTCGTCAAGAACCTTCTGGTACTGCGTCTCGGCGTTGTTGAGCGCCACTTTATTGAGCGTCGGCGGGACGTTGTTGACCCAGACCGTCGGCGTGTACGCCATCGTTATGCCTCCTCGAACGTGTCGAGTCTTTCGATTTGAATACTTTCCAGAGCCGTCTTCGTGCGGGAGTACAGCACCCGCGCGATCATCTCGCCCGTCCCTGCACCCGCGCCCGCGGCGGTGCCAGCAAACCAGCCCAGTTCCTCGATAGTCCCTACCGCTTCCGCGGGCGCGATGTAGTGGACCGTGTTGACCCGCCCGTCCGCGGGCGTGGTAAAGGACGTGCGGGCCTTGCGGAACGTCTCGTTACCGAGCGCCGTGTCGCCCACCAGCGGGACCGTGTTGTCGTCGCCGATCGCTACGAACTTAATCTGGGAATCAGTGATGACGCCAGAGAGTCCGTCTCGGATCAAGTTCAGCCCGTCGTTCGTAATGATGTTGTGAAACTCTCGCACGTCTAGGATGCGGCCGTCCAGGTCGCGCGCCGTGATGCGGATGTTCGTTCGCCATCGTGATCGTAATCGCGCTTTCAGCATGGGAATAGCGTTCCTAACGGGAATAGCGTTACGGCGGGCACAGCGCAGGCGAAGACGTCTTCGGTCACGGTTTCCGTCCAGTCCCAGTCATCACCCTCCCGCACGACAATGATAACTAACTCGTCGCGGCCGATGGTGAGGCGTTCCAGAACCTCGTCCTTCTGTGAGTCCAGATGGCGGAAGAAGCGGGTCCAGTCGCCC
>SDBU01002119.1_pt1 | contig 27004 bp, 50 predicted proteins | sample 2277071 | NCBI WGS metagenome assembly SDBU01 (sample SAMN10397929, study PRJNA504765) | marine sediment metagenome | isolation source: marine sediment core GS08_GC12, 126 cmbsf | place: Arctic Ocean: Gakkel Ridge, Loki's castle | collected 2008 | reverse complement strand
CACATTTTCATACGCCGCTTCCAATGAAAGCATATCTTGATTGCCTGTATTAGTAGTCAAGATGTGCAAATAATCATTGGGTGTCGCTGTCCCAATCCCCACCTTATTATCGTTATAACTTATAACAAAAGTATTGTTGTCTATATTTAAGTCTTCAGATAAAGCTCCTGTGGTATCTCCTACAAGTTTTATAAAAGCATCATCAACATCAAATTGAGTTCCGTTCAAAGTTAAATTAGTTCCTCCAGTATAAGTAGTATTATTGTCTGCGACACAATCCCAATTATCAGCAGTTGTTCTTTTTAAAATTTCGTTATTAGAACACAAACTACCATCTGGTAGCAACTCCCCATCCCAATCTATGTCCTGTGCGGTGTATATCCCGTAGCTATCATCTATTGGTTGGAGCCTATCGTTTGAATTTGGGAACCAATAATCAATCAAAAACTGGCCATAGGCATAACCGCCACTTAATAAGAGTACCAGTATGATTGTTGCTATGAGATAGTTAAGTCTAATTTTCATAATAATAGCTTATATTCTTACTTGATGTTTCAGCAATCGCATAGAGCAGATTGACATTACTAATATTAAAAGTCATACTATTCCCTTTTGGCAACCATATTCCTCTACGGGTTGCTTCATCATAAACTATATTGGCATCTCCAATAACGATATGCCCTCCTGCCGCATGAACAATAACTCTCTTACAAGAAATTGAGGTTGCCGATAACCGAGTAGCCGATGCCGTAATTGTCGCTGTACCTGTACCAATGGCTGTAGCAGGAGCGTTACTGCCCACAAAATCCACAAGCTGATTACCAGAACCATCTACAATCTCAACTGATTGAGCTCCCTTAGAACCTCTTTGAGACACAGATGCACCAATAATAGTGGAATCTGTATCTACTATCTTTGTTACTTGCTCATTAATCGCCATTTTATTCTTTTAAATTAACACCTTTTTCCTTTAAAATATCCATCCGTAGGCTTTCTTTTAATAAACCCTCTCTTATTCTTAATTCTCGACTCTCTGCCTCTATATGTATCTTTTTGTCCTTCATATCTTTCTCTTTCTTGTTCAAAGCTTCTTCCTTCTCTTTCATGCCCTGAGTTTTCTGTTCTATCTGTTGCTCATTCTTCTTTAGTCTTTTATCATAAGAAGAGAGCATTGTCTGTTTCGCAGACGATTCTCTTTCTCTCTCTTCTAAGTCTTTTAATCTTTTAGACAGAGCCCATTCCCCTATGTTTAGTTTTTCTCTATCGTCTTTTATTTCTTTGATTTGAACATTTATCTGAGACAAAGACTTGTCCAGAGAGGACTTTTGAAGTTGCAAGTCTGATTCTCTTTCATTTAAAGTCTGCTCTTTCTGTTCTAATTTCAGCACTCTGTCTTTAATATCAGACTCTTTTTGTCCTAGTTTTTTGTCTCTGCTCACTAATACTCCTGCTTTACTATCCAGACCACTTTGCGATTTAGACAATTCCTCCTTTTTACTATCAGTTTCCTTCTGATCTTCATCTCTTTTGTCCTGAGATTGCTTCAATTCAAGTCGCTGTTTAGATATCTTCTCTTGAGCTTTCCTGTTAAGCAAATTATCCTCAGCTTTTTTAAGTTTAAGATTGACCAAATCAATTTCAATCTTATCTAAATGATTATTCTTTTCTTTTTTAAGAATCTCGATCTCTCCTATAAGCTCTTTAAGCTCTAAATCTTTAACTTGCTTAGATTTTTCCAAAGACAACAACTCACCTTTAAGTTGTCCAATGTCTAACTGAACTTTTTGAATTGTTATAAACCCTCTGTTTTTCATATTAAGTTAAGAAAATCTTGACATTGGCCGAGGCAACCGCAGTAAGAAAGATATTCGTCACCTCAAGGGTATCTACATTAAAAGTAGTTGAAGCATCAATGGTGATGCTGGGGTTGCTCGTGGAATTAAACTTAACTGTAATTGCAGCGTCAGTTCTAATAGAAACATAGCGAGCTAGTGTTACATTATTGAATGCATCAGACTCATTTGTTCCCACGTCATAATCACTAACAATACCAGAAGCAAATTCTGCATTATCATAGGCAGTATTTACTCCACCCCCGAGCCAACTTCCGTCCGGATGCACTACACTGAGAGGAGTTTTCCCGTAACTTGTAACTTTTGCACACATATTTATTTGCCTTTATTTTCTTTTGATTCCTTGACCTTTTTATCTTCTTTAGCTTTATCAGCTTTTTCTAGCCTTTCTGCTTCCTTTTCTTCTTTCTTTTTGGCTTCTGCATCAGCTTTAGCCCCTGCATTGGCTTCTTCCTTTTCTTTCTTGACTTTAGTTTCCTCAGCTTTTTTATCAGCTTTTTCTTTAGCCTCATTAACCTTATTTTCTTCCTTCATTTCTTTTATCTCCTGTTTCATCTCAAGCATCTGAGTTTCTAAATTAATCACTCTTGATTTTGCTTTTTCTTTAGTCATTGCTTCTTTCCTGATTTTTGTTAAATCAATCCCCAATCTTTTAGCAATAACTCCTATCTCTGAATTTTCAAGATAAGCACCCATAAGAACTCTGTGTTCTTCAGGATTGTTTGTCATTATATTCTTATCAGCAAGTTTTTTAGCAGCATGTTTTGCTAAATGAGCAGGCCATCTTTCTTCTGTTTCTCCACTTTTTAAAGTATAGGGTGCAGAGTCATACAAAAAGTTTAAATCCTCACTTGTTGGATTAGTTATTTTTCCGAATTGAATCGGTAAGTTTTTAGGTTTTTCAGCCATAAATTTGTTGTTATTTTGTTATCTTTGGGACTGAGGGAGATTTTACTCTCCCTCTCCCAATTACGACTAAGCTATCCTTAAATCTACTAAACCATTCTCATTGGTTCCAGATGCACCGATACATACACCAATAATATTATTATCAGCATCAGTATCAGCAGAAATAGCTTGTCCATCAGCATTTCCTCCAGGAGATACTGATTCTCCTTCACCTAGAGCATCACTCATTACAGCAGCAGGACCAGCAACTTGAACCCAACCATAATAGTTTTGGGTAAGGGTGCCAACACATACTCCAACAATAGCTACGTCTAAATCATTAGCTGATGAAAGAATACCTGCAGCAGTTCCAGCAAGAATTTCACCATCATCAGTTCCACCAGAAGCTAAAGCAGTAGCAATGCTCTTCTCTAAAGTAAGAGTAGTAGCAGAATTGCCAACAATCTTGAGAGGCTCTGTTGAACCTGTCATGGCGGTTGCTAACTGGAAATACCAGTTGATATAAGCATCGGCTGTGAATGAAGCATCCCCATCGGTAATGATAGTTGTAGTTGCTCCATCAGGGCCTGTTCCACTGGCAGAAGTAGCATCAGTTACAGTAACTAATGTCGCAGGCATTAAAAGTTCTCCTAATGCACCCGCAGTACCAGTCATCTGTACATAGCGGAATCTTCTACCATCAGCTAACTCTCTTACTGCACCTAGCTTCTCTGCTCCCTCAATAGGGGTAGAATCGTTGGCTGTAAGTTTAGTTTGCCAAAGTCTTCCGTAAGCATCTTGTTCTTGATAAGCCATTTGTTTCTTTTCATCCTTATTAATTCAGATAAAAAGTGTTAAACCTATTTGTTACAAGGCGAGTTTTGATATTCCGAGCAGACTCGCCAAACTGCAGTTCAAAACAATCTATTATGCTAATTCCTCAGATACTATAAACCATTCATTACCATCACACATGATAGTAACAGTGTCATAGTCTGCGTCTATGGCTGCATAAGTAGTAGCTCCATTAATCGTCTCAGAACCAGCACCATCTATAGTAATTGCATTTGCATCAGCATCATTCTTGATGAATGTGTACCATCCACCAGCTCCGACAACTCCCACGGCTGGAAGCGTAATTGAATATGCTCCACCAGCTGATGTGCAGAATACAACCTGTCCTTCCGCATCACCCCATGTAAGAGTAGCAGTCCCAGTTACCTGTGAACCTGCATTTGTCTCAAAAGTTACATTCTGAAGGTTTAAGCTACCAGTACCGTTAATTGCAAGGCTGATGTCGCCATCTGCTCCATCTGTGATAACCATAGTCGAAGAGCTTGATCCATCATTGGTTGATAGTGTCAAATCCCAAGCTCCAGCAGTTGTTAATGTAGAAGCAGCAGCTCCCATTAATATCTTATTGCCAGTAAATCCAGCTGAATTTGTAAGAGTTCCAGCTAAATCTCCTCTAATCCAAAGAATACCATCTGGGTTTGCAGCACCTGTATCGTCCATTTCAACCTCAATAGAGGCATAAAGTTCCTTCGCTGGTGCGTCATCTGAACCAAAGAAGTTAATCTTGGCACAATACTCGCCTGATACAGCTCCAGCATCCTCATGATACAGTTGCACTAAAATCGGTAAATCTCCCGCAGCATTACTATATAATGTCATCTGTGCTGAAAGGTTTGCAGCAGCATATACTGGATCACAATCAACATAGATACCAGTAACATCTTTACCACCACCATCTGCAAATATAACAACTGATTCTTGTGATGCAGCACCTGTGTAAGCTGCGTGTAAAACATATCTATCGTCTCCAGCAGGAGCTCCAGCATCTGTAACGTGCAACACTGCCTTACCAGAAGCTAAATTACCACTATGGGTAATGTAGAGAGCATCATTAGTAATACCATCTGTATCGATGTAAACAGCGTACATGTCTTTCTGTGCGTCAATCTCAAATGCTCTTGATGCAGCGTCAACGCTTGAACCTGAAGCGGTAAGAATCAAGTTAGCACCACCAGTAGCTAAATCACCAGTAGTTTTAATGTGCATTCCAGCCAATCCGTTAGTAAGGACTCCTGATTGAGTAATCAATACTGCGTCTTTACCAGTAGCAGCGTTTACAATGTTTAATGATCGCTCATTAACACCGACTGAAGTAATCTTTACAGAATCACCTAAAATTAAAGCAGAGCCTGAGGCAGTGCTCACAATCTCAAGTGCAATAACAGCATCAATAATAGTTCCTGCTGCCTTATTCTGTGTTTTGTCAATCTTTACCACTGAACCCTGTGCATCGTATTGTGCAGCAAAATTCTGTCTATCAGTTCTACTAAACAATGCCAAATCATAGTCAGAAGTTACAGTACCAGCAGTTTCAATCAAGCTAGATGTAAAAGAAACCACATTGCCTGAAATAGTAGCTAAGTTGCCTGATGAACTATGAGAAATTGTCAACATTTCACCAGAAGTCATAGCTGTGCTAGTTGATGTAGCGTGAATTGTATTACCTGTGGTTATCGCATTACTCACTATATGCAAAGCCTTACCTTGAGTCATTGCAACTACTGGTAGATACATAGCAGTACCTGTAGTCATTCCGCTTGGAGTTAATGTTAGGAAGCTTGTAGTGGTAGAACCAGTAAAAGTTCCTGAACCTGCAAAAACAAATGGTGAAGCTGTTGTAGCTGTATCATTTGTAACGGTAAGAGTAGCAGCATTGTCGTCATCGGCTGTAATGGTTATGGATCCTTGCGTTACTGTAAAATCACCAGCAGTAAGCGTTAAAACGCCAGTTCCATTATTCCCAGCAATGACAGTAGCTCCATATCTTTGAACTTTGAATACTGAGGTTCCACTAAGCGTGAGGTTTAGATAACCACCATCATTGGAAAAATTAGCTTCACCACTTGAATCAACATATAAAGCTGATCCCTGAGTCAGATCATCAGCAGTAACACTGATTGGATTACCAGTTGTAGAAACTGAACTTGGAATAACTAAATTACCTGTACCTACATCATCGTCATCAAGCGATAACAAACCAGCAGTAACCACAACATCACCAGCTGTAACTGTAAGAACGGTAGTATCAGCACTACCAGTAATGGTAAGGCTTGCTGTAGCTGTTACAGCGCCTGTGAGAGTAACTGTTTCGTCTACAACTAATATCCCCTCAACAGTAACGGTTGAGCCAGCAACACTAAGTTTCAAATCTCCATCTGTTACATTAATGGTTCCAGCCGTTCCTAACTCTAATACACCCAGGTTGCCTGATGATTTAATAGACCATTCATCACTCGTGCCTGAAATGTCAAAACCACTACCTGTATTAGTGATAGCAAGACAATCACCAGTGCCACTAGCACTTAAAGTGAAGGTGTTATTGCTAGCATGTGTACCTGCAAAGAGCAAACCAGCGCCAGCCATGTTAAGAGTAGTATCAGCAGCATATAGTGTCTCCCAGGCAGCAATGTTAATTGTGCCTGTAGTCATCATGTCTACAAATGACGAACCATTATAACCATAAATGGTTGAGCCATCTGTATACATTCTACCGGCAGATAAATTGCTATCGCCAGGAGTTGAAACCGTTTCTAACTGAATCTGATCAGTGTCAAGAATACCTTTGTTCTGCCTTACGGCCTGAACGTGTCTTTTTATATTTCGTAAAGAACTCATTTTATTAGAATTACTATTTTGAGAGACTCTCTAGTATGACTAGACCACTCTTAAAGAGTTATTTCGTCATCTCTCTTAATAATAATTTGTTAAGTTTTTAAATCCGACCTTTCGAAGTTACCTAATTACGACCCAATTATGCAGTTGCTCCCTGATCTACTGCGTTAAGACGAGGTAAATCAGACATTAACTGTCCATAGGCAATAAATTGCCCTGTTTCACCATCTTGGTTAATAGGCTCTTTGAACCCAGTCCAAGCAATACCATGATTCTTTGGAACCATGTTATCAACTCCTTCAATCATATCACCACCCATATTGATCATTCCATGCTTTATGTGAGGCAATCCTGACCAATAAGTAAACTTACGATTCAGGTAGTAAATGTATCCAGCTGTGCACTTAGCATCTTTTACGATAGGAACACCTCTGTACCATATAGCAGTATAACCAGCTAATCCGGTTAATGCCTGTCCAGCACCTATATCACCCAATCTATTAATCTTTCCTCTCTTGCTCCCAGCTACACCATAGGTAGCGGTTACAGAAGGGAATAGTAAGTCTTCGAGTGCTCTCCAAAGAGTTTTAGTGGTAATCACAATGTCAGGCTCTTCACTTCCAAAAGTTGCAGCATCAAGAGAAGCTCCAATCGTATCAAGAGTAATGCTCCCCACTGAAGTTGAAACATCAGCGTCTAAAGCATCATAACTTGAACGAGTCAATCCTCTATAAGTTAATGCAACTGAACCATCGTCTACAATGTTCTTCAATCCATCACATTGATTTGAAGTGCCATCTCCATAAAAAGCATCTCCAATATTATCTAGTAAGTCATCGGCAGCACTTTGCATTTCTAATGCCTCCTGATTTACTACTGGGAGAGATTTATTAACTGATAGTTCTAGGTAAGGAAGAGTAACTCCTCCATATACTGAAGCAGGTGTTGATTCCATTTGAACTCTAGTCTTTTGCTGAGTAACATTGAAATCACCCATACCTGTGTACCATCCCATAGCAGTAGATTTTGTGTATTTTAGATTTTTCTTCATCTTCTCACCTCTCCACGTTCTACCATTAGAGATAAAAAGGGAAGTGATTAGATTGCCATCTAAAATTCCATCGGCCACTTTCCTTGCTATATCGTCTTGTGTTACTTGAGTTGTTTGTGTGTCGATCGTGCGTCCGCTCATTTTTTTTGTTAATAATTATTATGCCGAAAGGAGTTTATACTTTTATTGTATCTACACATTTTTCTACTGAATGATTGATTTCATGTTCCCAAAACCTTACAACTTCATATCCATTTTCTCTCAATTCTATATCTTTCACTCTATCTTTTTCCTTTTTTACTGACAGATTATGCCAATAATCACCATCGCATTCAATAACAATATTGGGTTCAACAAAAATATCCACATTAAATTTTTTAAGAATAGGTTTATGTGTTTCGAACTTGATACCTCTCTTTTTCAATTCATCTTGCATTTTCACTTCAATACCAGTATTTTTGAATTTCTTGTTAGGATGAGCAATTTGCCACTCTCTATTTTTTCTTTTAGTTTCTTCACTATGTTTTTTTCCTAACATAGAAATTCCAACTTTCCTATAACTTTCTTTAGTTCTGCACTCATTTTTATGTTCTTTCTGAAATCCATTCGTATTTCCAATCTTACGCTCACTCATTTTCTTTTTAGTTTCTTCTGAAGGAATCTTTCCACCTCTAGCTTGATTTCCTTTTTGGAAACCTTGAGTTGGTAATCCACAATTAACACCTATTATCCTTGTATAAATCCCTATTGGCACAACAATTACTAATGTTTAGTTTATATTATAACTAACTTCGACTCTATTTAGCTTTGTTACTTGCAGCCTCTACAATATCGTCAAGGGGTGTATCCCTTAATTGTTTGTAAGGTATGCTAGTTTTGCCAGCAACGGTTCCTTTATCAGAAGGAGGAACAAAACCTTCTTTCTTTTGAATTTCTGTTTTTTCAGTTTTAACAGTCTGTTCCTTGATTTTGAGATAAGTCCCAAAAACATCACTATTACCAGTTTCTATCATTTTAGTCAGAACAGCTTTTTTAATAGCAGGAGTAATTTCCTGACCTATTTCTCCTAACTGTTCAAAACTTCTTTCAATCACTTGTTCTTGATCATAATCAGCATCTGCTTTTTCTTGAGCTTTCTTTTCAATCTTAGAAACTGCTTTATTAACTGCTCTACTTTCTGCTTCCTTCCAATCAAGAGGTTCTTCCTCTGGTTCCGGTTTCTGTTGCTGTTTTAAGTCCTCAATGCTTTCTTTTAAGGATTTAAGGTCTCCTTTCAATTCATTCTTGTCATCGATCACTTCCTTAAACCTTGAATAAGGCACTGGATCCTCAACATTTGTTTTTTCTACTGACGGTGTAGTTTCCTGTTTTACATCAGGAGTTGCTTTTTCGTCTGTTTTTTCCATAACTTTTACGGTTTTTAACGAGGTTTGCCTGCCTCTTAAAAGTTAATTATTTATTCTTTTGACTCATAACTTCTCTAATAGTTTTCTAGCTACACGCTTTGTCCTTTTCTTTTTTAGTTGATCTGGTGGTGAAATGGGAATTGGTTGAATCCCTATTCCTCCTCCCCTCATTCTCTTTCTTCTGCCTATAGCCACAGCCTGTTTGGGAAGCAGTTGTTTATTTAAAGGCATATTATACTGATTGTCTTTGTTGTTTTAATAATTCGACCTCTCCACTTACATGCTCTACAAAATTATTCTGAGTTTCAAGTTCCAACTCCTTAAAGTCTGATTGCTTCATTCTTTTAGCATGAACTTCTATATGTAATTTGTCTGCTCCCTCGTAAAGCGCTACTTGTTCGCCTTGCTCTAATTGTTTATTCTCCTGTTTTGCCCTGCCTTCTGGAGTGTTTTCTGCTCCTTCTGTATTTTCGTCTACTAAGAATTGAGCAACGTACAACTTGGGGTCTATATTATAAAATACTAATCTTCTTGCTAATTCTTTTGGTTTAGGAACATCCATTTCCTCTAGATATGTCAGAGGATCTGATAGTCCCAGCTCCAATCTCTTAGTAGCATTTTCTCTTTGAATTGCTTTATCAACTGTTAATTCGCTTTTAATAAGAATTTCCTGCCCATCTTCTATGTTATCTCTACTAAATTTTAAATAGTTAATAGCTCCCTCTTTTCCCAGCATTTTCATGTAATGCTGTTCATCGTAATATACCTTAGCCATCTGCATCATCCAGGCATACAATAATTCTAACTTCTTATCAATCCTGCGAACCATTAAATCAATTCTGCCAAAGTCTCCTTCTTTCAAGATAGTTCTGCCTCTAGCTGTTTCTTGTGGTCCCTGTTCTCCCCTGCTCGTTCCGTGTATTCCCATCACGTTGTCTAGTGCTAATTTACTTTCCTGTAAATCACTAAACAATACAGGAGAAATTAGTGCAGGAGGAATCTGAGTTACAGCGTCTGATGCTTTGCCTTTCTCTATCCATAAAGGAGAATAAGGATTGGAGATGGTTTTCTTGGCTTCTGCCTTGCTTATAAATGAACCACTAAATACTTCCCTGCCAATAGCCTTTACAGCTGCTCTGTCGATCTGTCTTTTCCTACGAGTAATAATGTCTTGTATAACTTTACCCTGTTCAAAATCAGTCGTATCTCCATAGATGTCTTTGCCTAAATTCTTTAATGAAACAATAATGTAAGGTTTTCTTGGCTCATTGAAGTAGTTAAGTAAAATGTTCTCAAGTTTTTCAGTCCTAGTTTTATCAGTCCATTGTTTTCTTAATTTCTTTAAACTTTCTTTCCTGTCTTTCTCATCCCAATTCCAATTAGGATTTTTCTTTTTGCCCAATAAGATGTTGCCCACTTTCCAGACAACAAATTCATTGGTCCAATACTCAATATATTTAATTAAAGTTCCTAGTTTCTTTCCATAGACATCTGTCAATTCTTTCTTTGCTCCAGGATGCATCTTTATCAAATCTGCTAAACTGTCTTCTTTAAATTCAGCAATAAACTTAGCATTGTATTCATCGGTAGCGTCTTTATCTACCATTATCCTGTTAGCCCTTAGATTATAGATCTCGAAATCATCTTTATCAGGATTAAAACGAATCTTGAAAACGCCTATTCTCGCTATACTTGCTTGCCTGACCCAATCTTCAAACTTAACAACCATATTCTCATCATTCCACTTCCAACTTAGGAACTGTTGAGTCTCATTCGCCAATGTCTTGCTTTCTTCTGTATCTTGTGCAGATAAAACTAATGGTTCTCTTCTCTTACTGGTAATGATAGAAATGATAGTTTCTTGATGTCCATAAAGTAAGTTCTCAGCAGTAGGTAATTCCCATTTAAATCTATTTTTATCTAATTGCTCTCCTAAATAATACTGCTCGTTCTCTTCTCCAATCCTTTTCATCATGGTGTAAAGAGGTGTTGAATTTTGGATATCAAGATCAATCTCACGAAGCAAATCCTTGTCATCCATTGTTAGCTTCAACAATTCCTTTGTGTCTTCTGCTCCCTCAACTGAAAAATCTTTGTCTGGTTTTCGGAATTTATTGAAAATGTTTGCGACAGTATTTGTAATAATGTTAGCCATGTTGTTTATACACTAAAAAAACTCCAAAGAAATACCAACACATTGTTAGTTATCCTTGGAGCTCTTGAGAATCTGGTTCTTCTGGCTCTCTACTTTTAATAATATATCCCTATGAAAAGTCTGTCAAGTTATGTAAGTTTGAATAAATTCAACATCTTACATTTTCTGCATTTAATCTGTATCCTTTTACCCCTTACCTCATTCGCTGTCGGATAATTTATCTGTTTGCCAAGCAACGCATTACAACCTAAACATCTCAAATCCATAACTGTTTTCCTTTCCAACTTACTGATAGTATACTTTCTAATTTTTATCTGCATTTTGGTTTTTGAAATCTCTTGCTAATTTTTTAGCATACCTTGGGTTCCTACTTTCCATCTTCCTGATATCATGCTCAGAAATCCTTAGATTCTTTGCACCATACTCTTTAAGAAACTTAGGGTTTACTTCTCCACCAATCCTGGGTTGTATCAAGTCTTTCTTATGGATATGCTGTTGTCTCTTGATTCCAGAAATTGGGGTACGAGAATTTCCCTTAAATCTTTTTTTTATTATCGTAATCATAATTTCATTTCTTTATGTTCCCACAATTCTCTTTTCTCATTACATAAAGCACAAATTACTAATATGCCCTCAAATGGCAGGTGTGTGTGTAGACCTAGTCTTTCTGGCTTTTCGCAATCACAAATTTCTTGCTTTAATTGTCTTAATTTAAAAAACTGGTGTTTACATTTCACATATTCTTCATAAAAACTTCTCTATATATTTAAGGGGTTCTTTAGTTAAAACCATTTGTTGGAGATGAGCTTGCCAAGCATAAGTTATTCTTTTTTTCTTCTTTTTTCCATCTATCCAATTAATTTCGCCTCTTCCTTTCCAAAATGCTTTAGCAAAATCATGGGAGTAGATAACAATTTGAGGAAATATTAAAGCCCATTCTATCTGTTCAGGCCAATTAGTTTTCATTCCATTCTTTGTCGCTTTCTCTATTGCCTTTTTAAGTATTTGTTCGTTTGTCATTTTATTTCTATATTTTTACAACTAAAACATTGCCATATATTTTCACTACCACCACAACAACCACTCTCACAAGTTTCACCAGGAATATAACCTTTTTTCTCCATTATCCCTAAACATTCAGGACATTTTTCACTCCCTTTTATTTCTTTAACTTTTTTTATTTCTCTCGCCATATATCCTCTTAAATAACCTTTTATCTTTACCTACAAAAGCGTGATTTGTTCCTGTCATCATTTCCCCTCCATTTTTTTAATTGTTTCTTTGTCCCTATCCCTTTTTTCTTCGTCAGGTGTATAGTTGAGAATTTCCCCTCTTGGCTTACCAAATAATTTCTTAGGCAATGGCTGTTCGCCTTTCTCGTAGACGACAATTTCAAATATTTTAATGCCGAACAATTTGTAGACTTTATTTTTCATATTGAGTAATTAAAAGTACGATGCTTTCAGGCAGTTTATCTAATTTTCTCATCATATTTGCATCTATACTATAAATTCTAGTGTAATTAACTTTTTGAGTAATCTCTTTTCTAGTAAAAGAATCTAAAAGGAAATGCTTAATCCAATCAAATACTACTACTCCCAGCCTAAAAGAGAATACTCTTTTCGTTTTTTCCTCTTTATCGCAATAAGCAATAACTATTGGAGCATTGGATATTGATTTCATATTATTTTTCATACTTTATTTAATTATCTCTTCCTTTTAGAACTATATCTCTAAGCCATTTATCTATGATCCTGCGGTCTTCTTCTGTTTGTTCTATATCATCTGCTTGATTTCTCAATCTTTGGGCTAGTGGAATATAGACTAATTCGGTAGTCATTCCTTTACCTTGGTCTATTAATCTTCTAATTTCTTGTATTGGTATTTCCATATTACTTTTCATCTTTTTTTTTACTTTAATTCAGTTTCAAAAGGCTGATGTTTTAATTTAGGAAAAATAAACCTGCTAAGGCACCAGCTATCTTTATCATAATGGGTTCCTTCATAGTTGTGGACTAAACCTAGGCAAGTTACATAATCTTCAACTGCTTGCTCTGTTTTTGCCTGTCCAATTTTTTCTGTTTTTTCTAAATCTTTAGAGAACCAATTAATTGCTCCCCATGCTAAGAGAACGATAACGAATATGGCTATTATGCTTGCTATTGCAGTTATTGTATCTTCATTCATAATTTTATTTCTTCTCTTCTTTAGGTTCTACTTTTTTCTCTCCCTTGTCTTCTTTAATATCCTCAAAACTCTGACACCACTCATCAAAACGGGTTGCCGCTATTTGAGAAAACTCTGCATTGGTATTAAGCAATAAATCTCTTACCCCATAAATGTCTTCTCTGTTAGCCGGAGTAACATCAATAATGTAATCTTCGTTAAGATAGTCATTATACTGTTTTAGGAAATCTTCATGGTTTTTGGGACTTAGCTTATATCGTTTACCCAATTTCTGATCTGTAGTGTCTTTACCTTTCTCGTCTAAATAAACCACCATTTCTTTGTCTTTAATCTTTTTCTTGTCAGCTAGCTTTTCTAGCATTGAGTTCTTTTCCTTTTCTATTTCTTTAGCCCTGCCTATGACTAAATTAATGAACCTTGTTCTGTGACGAGATACTTTGCCATGTAATAGCTGATCGTTCAACCAAATTTGCAATGAAGCAATTTTATTGGGCTCTGGTACGTCTACTAAGAAATAATTCTTTAGTTTTAGTATTTTATTCATATTGTTTTAGTTTAGTTTATTTAATTATAGAACCACCAGTAGCACTAAAGGTTACATCACCAGATGTCAGAGAAAGAATATTCCTTTCTTTTAATGAATACTCTTCGTCTTTATCTCCTTTTTCAATAGAAACATTAAGTTTCTCTAAATTCTCAACCTCCTGTTTTAAAGATTTAATCTCTACAAGATTGTTTTTCACAATCCGCATCTTTTTATCTTCTAATTCTTTAAGTAACTCTTCTTGAGCTTTTTTAATTATTGACATTGTTTTATTTTATATTAATTGTTAATCTTTTCGACTTTACTAGCCATACCTCCAATCTTTCGGCTCTGGCTTTGGAAGCATCTCATCTTCTGAAACGTGCCCACTTTTTACTATTATGCCAGACTTTGCTGAAGATGGCGAGTCTTCTGTTAATAATGCTCCTTTACTTTCCCTACTAGGTTCATTATCTACAAAATACTCTAAAGCTGTTCTGTTATGGCTTGTCCAATCATGAATAGGCAATAATACTGGCCGAGTCATTTGACTACCTTCTGGTCTTTGAGGATACCTGGCATTTCTAATACAATCTATAAAATACTCATTTCTTTCTTCGTTTATCTCCATTCTCCTAAATAATATCCTAGTATCATCCCTAATAGTCATGTGATCTGTCGCTGACCTATAATGAGTCTGAACATAAATGCCCTCTTTTTGTAAAACATCTTTAACGCTCTTCTTGTCTATCAAATTCCTTTTCTTAACATCGGGATCACCATAATGAGTAGCTCCTTTCCATTTCTTATGCCTATCAATTATCCCAAGCTCTTCTTCTGAATAGCTGTGTTTGCCTGAAACAATATCACCTTTAACAAATGGAACATAGAAATCTATTGTCTTGTCTGAATTATGATAACTATCAATTAAAGAAACCCAATTAGTTTTAAAGTCCTTCTGAAGCCACAGCATAGCCACCTGGTCCAGCCCAAAGTCCCAACTAACGAATAAAGGGAGTTCCGGGTTATAATCACACTTTGTCATTTTAGCGAATCTGAAATCTGCAGCATACACTTTTCCTTCAACGGTCCCCTCAAAGCTCTTCAATACCTCTCGTTGAAATTCTTCATCTGACTTTGTTGCTTTCTGTTGTGCCAGCCACTTTTCATCTCTGTTTGGAACATCTGTCCAGTCAAATTCAAACTTTTCTATTTTACCTTTCATTCCTGTCGATATCTTGTAGAAATGACTATCTCTTCCTGTTTCAGGTGGAGTGCTTACAGCTAACCTGAAGTTAGTGCTTTCCCCTGAACTCTCCCATGAACTCTTAGCCCATTGCCAGAAACCAAACTCATCGAATACTGTGATCGACTTTCTGCCTCCCCTACCAAAATTAGGATTGGCGCTTTCTCCTGAAACTGCATTTTCACTATCAGAAGATCCAAACATTAAATAACTTCTGTGATTTTTCCAATCAATAGGTATCATCCAATCTGGTAATCGTTCTGTTATATAGTCTAGTTTGTAGAAAAGCGTATCAGTTTCCCCTCTCTTATCAACATAATCTTCTTTTCTGCTTCCTACCCTGGCAACAAAATCATCAAACAAGTAGTACCATAAACACCAACCCATAATGACGAATGTTGCCCCTACATCTCTTGGCTTATCTCCTATGGCGTTTATCTTTTCACCTCTCCTGCTTCTTTCTAGTAAGTCATCCAGCCAATTTATGAATTTAATCTGTTTAGGGTATAAAATAAAAGGACGATTGCTTGGCACTATTCTAGGATCGTAAGTGTAAGTGAAATTGTCGAACCAAAATATCTTGTCTTTTTTACATTGATCAAGGGCTGTTGCTCTCATCTGTAAATTTTCCTGGCACTCCTCATTTAGAAGTATTCTTTTTCGCAACAAGTCTGCATAATCTCTATTTGGCATTCTTCTTTGTTAAAAGCTTTACTAATTCAGCATAGTTTAATTTCGATAAATCAATATTTAAAAGATTGATACCGTCCAGCTTCTTACCATCGCTTGTGATGTCCACAATTTCAGTCGCCTTGCCCAATACCCTGTCTAATCCCTCTTTAATCGCCCTGATATCCCCCTTTTCCATTGACTTTAATAAAGCAGGAACCCATTTTCCTTTTCCTTTTATAATCTCTTGAGTTAAATAATTTAATAACACTTCTTTCTCAAGAGTTTTTTTGTCTTTAGTTCCCTTTTTCCTGCCTCCTGTTTTTTTTCTTCCTTTTTTAAATGCCATTTTCTTCTAAGTTAGAATTAGTAGAGTAATTATTCTTTAGCTAATTTTTCAAATACTTCTTTATGTTTCTCAATAAACTCCCTTGTTTCTCTTTTAACCCAAGAGTCTTCGTATTCTACAATAGTAAAAGTAGCATCAGAATAAGTTTTATCTGTTTTTTGTTCTTTAGTCATTTTAATAACTCTTTATTCTGATATATGTTTCCTATGATTTTCAATCTATTAACATCGATTTCGAGATAATTGATATTAAATCCTGCCTGTATTCTATCCCATTTAACAACCTTTCTTACATCATTACCTTGCAACACATCCCCTTCGTATATCTCTTTTGGTATTCTGTCTTTATCTTTTAAGCCTGTATATTGCATCAAAATATATTCTCCCTCTAATCTTTCAATTACAGTTGCCAAACCATCAGTATCATTGGCTATACCAAAATCAGTTTCCCAATCATACATCTTTTTTTCTTTCTTATCCCAAGCTCTAAATTTTATGATTCTTTCTTCCATAATTATTTTTCAAGATCCTCTACTTCTCTTATAGTTCTTAATAAATCTTCTGCGAATTGTTTGGCTTCTTCTAGACTTCCAATTATCCATTCATCGCAACTATGGTCTAGATAAAACACTTCTTTATCTTCCCATGCGGACTTTCCGTAATTTATACCTCCATTTTCTATTTTTGCTTTATCGTTCATAACCCCTCAATAATCTTACTTAATATCTCCCTATCTTTTTTATCTTTTATAAAATCTTTTAAAACCATCATTAGTCCTGCTTTGAATTGTTCTTTACCAAATTTTTCTTTAGGGGGCAATTTTACCTGTTCAGGTTCTTCGACTGATATAATGGCTGATTCTCCCAAGTGGAGTTGACTAATAAGGTCTTTGATAATGGCGTTTTGTCCTGTGTAAGTGAGGGGCATTCCCTTAGCATCTTGCCTTGCCTTGATATTTGCGCTTTCTAAATCATATCCAACGACTGTTAGAATTGCTTCGTTTTTAATATAGGGCTTGTCGGGGTGAACGATAAAAAACCAAAGCTTGAGATCCTGTTCCACCTTTCTATTTAGTTTAAGTTTTTTATCTTGAGGTTCCATTTAACTTAATATATGGTTGCTTCTTCTGCAATTTTTGAGGTTTTACCATATTCTTCTGCCTCTCCATCAACTATAGCTGTAGTATACCCATCAGGATTCACCAATATCTTAATAGTTCCACCAAAATCTCCACACTTCTTAATAAGTTCTTCTAGGAGAATTTCATTTGCTTCATACTCAAGTGAATAATCGTCTACTTCTTGTAGGCTTTTCCACCCAGCCTCTTTTAATTTTTCAGCTAATTTATAGTTCATGATTACCAATTTTTATCATTTATTATTGTTCTTGTTGTCTTTTTTTCCCAAACACATTTTTGGCAACGATTGCCGTATTTATTGTAATAAGCCCTGTTGCTTATAAAAATCTCTTTACACCATCCACATTCAACCATCTTATTCTTTTTTAATATAGGCATTGTAACCGGCACTGTAACAAATTGACTTCTCCTGCGTCTTATTCTATAATAGCACAAAAAATAAAACATTTGAAGGTTTTTCGCCAGCTGGTAAAGCTGGTTTTGTTTTTATACTTCTGGTCTAATTCGCTTTTTAACTCTCTTAATTGCATTTTCTAAATTCTCTAAATCGTATTTAAACTGTTTATCCGGCTCTTTGGTTAAGGGTTCACTATTCTTTTTTAATAATTTCAGGAACTGCCACATATCAATTACTGCATAACATCCTGGATTAGTTTCAGGTGTTCTAGGATCACGAACTACTAAAGCCCACTTCTGACTATCCCAATTACCTATCCTTGCTTGGTCTTTTGCTTGGTCTATACTTTGCCACCATTGTATGTTCTTTTGGTTCTTAGCTTCTATTAAAAAGGGTAAATTAGCATATATATCTCCTTTTCTTAGTCCTGAGCCTGAGCCTATTTCTCTTCTTGCTTGTCCTAAGCCCTCAGCTTCTATTTCTTTGGCTATAAAATCTTCAAATCTTTTGCCCTTTGCTACTGCTGATTTACCTTTCATCTATATATCTTCTTTTATTTTAATTAGTTGGTTGCTCGTCAGGAATTTCGTGTTGGTGGTGTTTTCCAAAGTTTTCCCTTTTATCCCAAAGTTTACAATAAATACACCACACATAACCAAGATGATTTAATATAACTTCAATTCCTTTTTCTTCTTTCTTCTTCATATATATTTTCTCTTTAATCTTTGTTGCTCACTATAAGGTGGGGTTAAAAGTTAGTTTAAATTCTAATTAGCACATCTCCACTTTTTTCATCGTGTTTGTGCCTTTTTAGTTTTTTAATCTCGACTTTTAATTCGTCTATTTCTTCTCTAAGGGCTGGTAAACCATCTTCTGAATTTTCATTGAAGATATCCCAAAATGGATATCTACCCTTTAACTCTTCCATTATCTGTTCATATTTTCCGCCTTCTTCCCAATCTCCTTTTTCTTCACTTAAACTTTGTAAGAGGTCTAATAACTCTGTGGTTTTCTTGTTCTCCATAAAATTATATTAACCCCACCTTGTAAAGAACTACTTCTTCATTTCTTTGTCTTACCTTTGTGTTTATGTTACTCGCTTTGTTCGTCTTTTAGATATTTTTTAATTCTCTTTTTAGAGTCCTTGTCTTTACACTTTTGACACCACCAATAACCATTATAAGCCCACTCTTTCTTGATTATCTTTTTACAGGCTATACATTTTTGGTTCTTTCGAGGTTTTAGCTCCATATTTTCACAATATCAACCTTAGTATCGTCATCTTTTTCCCATTCAACCTCTTCGATATTGTCATAACGAATCTCATAGGTATAAAATTTGTTTTTAGTTTTAAATACTTTAGTTACCACATAATAACTCTTCACCTCTGGATTGTAGAAAATATCTCCTCTATTAAGTTTTAAGTTTTTTATTTGTTCCATAATTTTGTTTCTTTTATTTATTATCTATTGACCTTTGTGTTAAATCTCTTTTGGTGGACAGCGACCTGCACACATCAGGCGGGATTCTTAATCTCCGTTACCGCTTATTTGATGCTCTACCCACTCCAGCCATTCCAGGTAGGTCTTTTTATGTGATGAGCAACTCTGCTGCCCCCCAGAAATTATCTAACCTTTGTATTTATTTATTAGTTGTTGGATTTTAATATCTGTTTTAAATGCTTGTTCTTCGTCTGCTAATTTCTGTATTAGCTCTAAATCTTTTAACCAGCCTTCTCTTTGTTGCACCAGCTTCCAGTTTACTGCTAGCTTTTCTTCAGCTATAACTTCCTCTGCTTCTTCTCTTTGTCGGGTTAAAGCCTTGACCAAGAAATTTCTAGCTATTGTTGAAGAAATGTGCCAAATCTTGCCTGAATAAAACTCAGACCTTTTCTTTAGTTTATTAAACTCCTCTATTATTTCCTTTTGTGTTTTCATAATTCTTTTTCAATCTTATCTCTTATCTTAATTAACCAATCCCAACCTGTCTTTCTTTTATCTAATGGTGTATTGGCAAACTCCATCATCATTAACCTTACTTTTTCTGCTGCATCTCTCTTTATTGCTTTCTTGGCTTGTAATCGCCCCATTTTGTGCTGAAAATCTGCTGTATGATTTAATTCGTTTTCATGTTTCTCTCTTTGGGTTTTTAGTAGGGATTTGACTTGTTCACAAATTGCTTCTACCAATGTTTCTCCTCCACCCATTTTTATTTGTCGTCTTATCTCTTTCTCCCAATCCTTAGTAGGTTCTTGGTTGGTCGCTTTGCTTTCCTTTGGTTGTAAGAAATCTATTATTTCATTAGCCTTGTGCTGTAATTCTAAAATCCATTTTTCCTTATCGTTTGGTTCTGAAAAGCTATCTAAATACTTAGTATCAATTTTTCTTAACTCCTTATTACTATTCTTTGGTGTTTCTTTGTTGGTATCGGCAGGTTTTTCTATTAGCTCATGGTTAAGTGTATTCATTGCCTCCTTATTTACTTTATTAGTATTCTCTTTATTCATATTCTTTATTTCTCTAACCGAGCTATAACCTCCTTTGCTTTTTGCTTTGCCCTATGAAGTGCCATTTGATAAAGGGTTCTAGGAAAATAATCCCAACCCTCACTCCACCAATCAGTTCTTAATTTCAGCACGCTAAATTCATCTCCAAAATCCTTTCTTATTAAAAAAATTATTCCGTTTGCTACTCCTTCAAACTCAAGTTCGTCTGCCATATAGCTTCTATCTCCCTTTGCAGATTCTGACCTTGTTATTAAATCACCTCTTTTAAACTTATTTATATTTGCCATAATTTTTTCTGTTTCTTTATATTATTTATTTCTCTATTGGGTATTATTTGTTGCTACGCCCTCAAGAACCCTTTTAAGGTTAGTTAGTTAACCACTTACAATCTTCACAGTAATCAAAGGTTTCATCTTCTATGGTTTTGCTGCCAAGCTCTCCTCCACATTTTTCGCAATCTACTTGTTCTTGATATGGTTTTTCAATTAGCTTATTCAGAGCTTTAATAGCCCAATTCATTAACTTGTTAAAATTCTCAAAATGATATTTTTCCTTTTTGTAAATTAGTTTTTGTATTTTTTCCATAGTTTAGTTATTTATTAGCTTATTTTCTATTAAAAATTATGTATATTTCACGCCAAAATCAATTTCTATTTCATCTCCAATATCACTACTATTAGTTCCAATACATAATTTTTCTTTTCCTGAAACAATATAGTAATCGCAAGACCTATCATCATCGCAAATTTCAAGAATTTCAAAGTTTATTCTACTATCTTTTGGTTTGTAAAAATTATAATTATAAGATGATTTTTCTTTTATATGTTCCAATTCTTCTTTTTTATTGATTATAAGTCTCATATTTTTATTTGGTTAAGGAAGTCTTATTTGCTGCTTGCTCCTTGCCTCTTTCTTCAATAGATTCTGCAAGTTCTAAAAAAAGATGGAGAATACCATTGATTATAGGCAAAGCTTCTTTTTGAGTTTTCTCTAACTTTCTGAGCCTCTTTCGCATACGCTTTAGCCTTACTTTTGTAAAAACTTTTGGTTTGTTCATAGTTTCAATTCTTTAAATACAAATTCATTAAATGTCATATCACCACGATATTTTCTCCATTTTTCTTTTATTTCGTCCTCTTTATTTATATATTCTATAACAACCCCCTTAATAATTGTCTCACGACATTCCTTACAAACTTTATTTTTCTTCATACTTTTTACCTTTTTTACGATTTTTAGTTTTCTCTAATGGTTGAAGATTCTCCAGTCCCCAACATTCTTGAAATTCCTTATCCTCAGCAGTCTCATAAGAAAATAATGCTTTAGGTTTAATGTGATCTATCTCCCAATAAGAACCATGATTAGCCCAGGACATTTGGGGAGTAAATAAATCTTCTAAATGTTTTATTAAATCAGAAGCTGTATAACCTACTAATCTTACCCAGCCTTGCCCTCTCTTATCTCCGTTTAATGCTTCCCAAATTACTTTGTTCATTATCGCACTAATCCTAAACTTTGGGTTGTTTTTTATTTGTTCTTTGCCCCATTCTCCTCTTATCCTATTAACTCTATCTCTATTTTTCCCTACCCATTCATTTCTCTTTTTTGTGTAGCTTTCTTTCTTCCGATATTCTTTATAATACTCTTTTAATTCCATCTTCCATTTTTCCCGATATCGTCTTCTATATTCTCGTTGTTTTAATGTGTTATTCATAAAATCTCTATTAAAAGTATTATTAAGGATAGCCCTCAGTATTTCCATTCTTCTATCATTTCTCATTTTATTAAACTTACAAATTTAATTTGCCGACCCCACTCTTTTGCTTCTGTTAGATCTGCCATTAAAATATCTAATCTGAAAAAGTATCTGCTATTAGTCCTGTCCTGTATCTCACAGATTATATCATTACCTATCTTTATTTTAGTTCCCATTGGTATTTCATTACTCGCACAGATAGTTTTATCTGTTCCGCAAACATATTTCCCGGAGGCTGATATACAAGGTTCACTATCGGTTTGGCCTTCAACCGCATTATAGGCAGTAATAATCCTATAGCCTAAAGGTTCTATGTTATAAGATTCTAATTTTTCTATTTCTGTTGGCTGCCTGATAATAGCTTCTTGTGGTGCTTCCACCATTACTGGTCGAATCATTAGTATTAAAATAATAATTAAAGAAATAAACATATTTTATAGTGTATCTATTTTAAAGAAATAAATTTTCATAGGATCAGAACCCTCAAATAAACTCTGCTTTATTTCAAACTCTCCGGACTTATCTAATCTTTTAATATCTTTTTTAGTAGGTACTCTCATTGGTATTTCTCTCTGGCCGACCACTAAAAGGAATTTATTAACTCTCTTTTGCTGCGCCTTTTTAATAAGTTTCTCATTGATCCCTACTTTCCAACCCTCCTGGTTAAAAGGTTCTCTAACAAATAATCTCCACATGATGAAATCCCCTCCTGTGTAAATTTCTTGATACTTAATTCCCCAGATTCTTTTTAATTCTGTTTCCATACTATCTTGATCTTGCTTTTATGATTTCCCTTACTGTCTTAACTCCTTTTAATTTAAAAATAGTAGTTTTATTATTATTGGTTTTATTTCTATTAGTTTGGGTCAAGGTTTCTCGTCTACTGGTAGGTGAGGTTTCTCGCCCACTGGTAGTCAAGGTTTCTAACCTACTTACCTTTTCATTACAGAGATCATACCAGGTGATGTCATATACATTATTTCTGCCCCTTTTTCTCTCTACTTTTAATCTTTTCTTTTTCTCTAATGATTTAACAACTCTATTAGCGGTATACTTACTCCAACCCAAATCTTTCTTAAATGATTTTTGAGATGGAAATGCCGAGTTTTTATTGATGGCATATAATTTAACATATAAATAAAACCTTAATTCCTCTCCTGAGCATTTTCTAATTAAAGAATACCTTGCAATAGAATATTTAGTTTCTAAATGTTTTGTTTTATTCATCAATACAAAGCGCTGAACAGCTAATCGGATAAGATTTTTTGTTCAGCGCATTACATCCGATTAGCTCTATTGTCTAATTATACCTTTTGGCAAACTTAATTGTCAAGCCCCAAAAGGGGTGCCACCTTGCCGCTTCCCTCTCCACTCTACTAAGCAACTGGTAATGTCACTGTTCACTGAAGAGTTCTCGGTAAAGGTCGCCTACTCAAATTTATCCTTTCAATTCATTAAGCCTTCTCCTAATTGCTAGACAATTAAGGAAAACTTCTTTGTCTTGGTCATTGTCTTTGAACTCTTTAAAACCAAATGCGCCAGTCCTTTTCCCAAATGCTATCACCATTCTGTAATCAATCTTTTTCTTGGTTTCCTCTTCCTCTGCTAACTGATAGCCTGCTGTTTGGAAAGCGCTCTCGGAGTAGACCGGAACTTCAATAACCTCTCCAGTCTTTGGATCTATCTTTTCGTTAGTGCTTTTAAAATCTACAAGTATTCTTTTAGATCCCTTCCTGGCCATAGCATCAAAGAATCCTACATAGTTATGCTTTCTGCTATAAACCATCTTCTCGCTTTCTATCCATTTATACTTGTGTTCCTCTTGGAATTTCAGGAATCCTGTAATCCCATTAACTACTCTTTCATCTGATGGCATATCTGGTTTTTTTCCAGCAATCCAATCCTCTATCCAAGCATGAATATCTGTTCCAATATCTTGAGCTTCTTTCTGAACTTTCCTATATTCACTTTTGGCTCTTACAATTAGTGTTGAAATTTCTGTTTGGGTATATGCCCTATTCCTTTCCCAATTTTCCTCTAGGAACAAGCCTATCATCTTAGCTGTCCAACCCATTAAGGCCCCAGACTTATCTATAATGCTAGTAGCACCAGTAACAGATATTAGGCGGTTTCCTTTGCTATCAAAGTAAGCGTGCCTCTTCTTTTCATTATCAAAGATAATTGTTTCTTTACCTCCGTAGAATTTATATTCTTTAGCCATATTACCTTTTTGTTTTTGATGTTAATAATGTGACCAATAATATTCCTGCGTGCCTATCGGTGATATTGAAACTGACTATCTTTATGCTAGTTCTCTTCTTTAAATCAGCTATTTTTTCGGCAGCAGTGTTTCCCTTGAGTTCTTTTTTCAACTCTTCTACCTTTTTACCATTAAGAATAGCGGCAGTTTTAGTAGGAGCTGTTTTACTTTCTTTTACTGGCTTAATCTCTTCGGCAGGAGTCCCTTCATAGCCGGCTAACTTCATAACCCAGCCGAGTAGGTTTCTATAAGCCTTACCTATTGCTCTTGTCTGGGCCATTGAAAGAATAGCATATTCATCAAAGGATTTCTTTTTCATCTCTGCCTTTGAGCAAAGAGCAAATCCAATACTTACAATGGAATTGTCTTTTTTATTTACTATCTCTACTTTAGCCAACCACTTGCTACCACCTAAGTCTTTTACATCTACAACTCTAGGGAATAGACCCATCAATCCTCCAGCAAATTGCCAACCCTCAACCATCACATAGTTTTTGCCAGCAATCTCTGCATATAGTTCGTTTTTAATTATATGTCTCTTGAGAATAGTGGCCATTGCAGCCATCTGAGCTGGCTTCTCAAGATCATACTTCTTTATTTTTTTGGTCATGCTTTTTTAAGGCGGGGAGGGATTAGGTTACCCCCAACCCTCCCCCGTCTGTAACCTAATTTTTTATGTCTCGACTTCTTTGTTTAATTTTATTCTCTACTTTTAATCGTCTATAAGACTTTTTATCTAAAAAACCTTTACTATTAAATTCTTCCACAAGGTCTTGCTCCCTTTTAATATCGTAAATTTCCAGTTGCCCGCCAAGAGGATTATTTTCATCAATCATACATCTATACTGCTTTTAACACCCATGTCAGATGCACAATTTTCACACATATAACCTGCTGGTATTGAAAACATAAATTCTATTTCACCCTTCTCTTCACACCTACAACATTTTTCTATTTTTCCATTCATTTGCTTAACACTTGAGATAATCCTGCAAAGAGTAGGGTTAGAAATCCTCCCCACAATAATCCCTTGGCGAAAGCTGATTGAATTTCTTGTGCAATTTTATCTGATTGTGTGATTATGTTCATAATTATTTTTCTACAAATAAATTGAAATTTCGTAAGCGTAATGTAATCTCACTTTTATCTTCAGTAGATACCATAGCGAGTCCAAGAACATGTTTTGGGTTACGATAACAATTACCTACGAGTCTTAATGCTTCTTTTTGAGTGATTTCTTCTTTCTTGTCTGTTTCCTTATCTACTAAAATATATTTCATTATTTTTTGATTATTATTTTTTTAAGTCGGCCTTTTTTATTTACTATTCTAAATATCGTTCCAACCCCTCTATTAAACATCTCTGCTATCTCTTCCATTAAAAAATCGCCACTGCTATAAGCTTTGACGATCAACCTATTTCTATACTCTTTGATTATGTGATTCCTTGTTTTATTTTCCATATTGTTTCACTTCTGTTTCCATTATTACAAACCACTGGGGGTATGTCAAGTCTAATAACTTTACAAAAAAAATAGGAGCTAAGGGATGCACACTTCACACCTCATAAGGCAACGGATCGCCCTAGCTCCTTTGGCGAGAGTTTAATTACTCTCTGGTGTGGATTGGGGCTATAAAGCATTAAGTTGAACCAACCCACGCCACAAAGTATTAGTTCTCTATAAGTTGGAGTCGAAATCTTTGTCTTAATTTACTCTAATTCTCTTCTTTTTCTGGAAACACATCCTCTCCTATTGAATATCTCCAAAAAGTATTTATTGTCTCTCCGACTATTTGATGAATAATATCTTTTGTTGCCTTATTCTGTTGCTCATCTGATATAGTAGCATCTATTAAAGTCAATAGCTTACCCTTCATAAAACGCAACTGTGGATTAACTTGACCGAACGCTAATAACTTAAACTTTTGTTTTTTCTCTATCATAAACTTAACTTTGACTCGACTTGACTCCAACCTGTAAAGAACTAAAAAATATATAGGGGAAAGTGAACTACTAACCTTCCCCCTTCAGGGTTTTATAAATAATCCATAGGATCATAACCATAACCATTACCGAACAGTCTATCAAACATTTTTTTACGCATAAAGAATGCAACTCCATCTTCTAAAAGAAAAGTTAATGGTTCGCCTATCGCTTTATAAAATGAGTGCTTTCTCAACCACCACATATTAGTAAAGATAACATTATTATGTTCTTCTAGCATACCATTTCCAGTATTCCTCATGTCTCCCTCCTGTTGCATTTCTGTCTGAAACATAAGAAGGAAAGTGACTGCCGAATGCTCCTTAATAAGAGCCTTGGTTTTTCCTAAAAACTCTTTCTCATCAATGATTCTCAACAATCTCAATCACCTCCATCAGTATTCAGTTGTTAAGTGAAAGATTTACATCCTTCAGGCTGAGAATGAATCCCAGCCCTATAAAGGATGTCTGATAATTAAGTGCCGAAGCTATCAGCATTACTGCACTTTCACTATCAGCCTGAAAGATATAAAACTATGCCTTGCTAATACTCTCTATAAGTAGTCCCGTTGGAATACCTTAACAGCAAGACTACTTATACAAAGTATTAAAACAAAACTCCCAAAAAAGGTGCTTACCCAATGGGAGTATAAAAAAATGAAATATAAAAAAAATTAAAAGGAGGTAAGCACCATCTTCATTTTATGGTACATCAAGATGTATTGTCAAATCTATTTGTGCCTTTTTCTGGCAGCCTTTTTTCTAGCTTTAGAGGGCCTACCAGGTTTGCGATAAGTTCCTTTTCCTTTATGTGCCATGTTTATTGACTAAATCTAATAGCAATTTTTCTTAGCAAACCATAAGCTACTGAGATAGCAGATATAACTCCACCAACGGCCATAATGACTGCGCTAATAGCATCAATAGCAGTATTGAGTTCTATCTCAAAAAC
>SDBU01002118.1_pt1 | contig 27004 bp, 28 predicted proteins | sample 2277071 | NCBI WGS metagenome assembly SDBU01 (sample SAMN10397929, study PRJNA504765) | marine sediment metagenome | isolation source: marine sediment core GS08_GC12, 126 cmbsf | place: Arctic Ocean: Gakkel Ridge, Loki's castle | collected 2008 | reverse complement strand
TAGCTCAAGGATCTATAGCTAGAGCTATAGAGCTTGCTGAACATCCAGATTATCTGAAAAAAAGAGATCTTTTTATTGATATTTTAGCAAAAGAAAATATAGCTAATTATTTTGATCTATCAGAGGCTATTGCTAAGTTAGAAGATATCTATGTTCAAAGCTTTTCTCATGATAGTAGTGTTAAATATCACAAAGAAATAGAACTTTTGTTAGATAAGCTTATCTATTGGTTTAGAGATCTGCATCTTTTAAAAATAAAAGCTGATGAAAAGTTTATTTTTTTCGCAGATAAAATAGATTTATTAAAAAAACAAAATTTAGAAAATCTTATCTCTTTAGATAAGATAAATATGTTTGTAGATGAGATGAAATTAGCACTTCAAAGAAATATCAAACTAAAACATGCTTTAGAGAACTTTTTTATAAAGATAAATTTTGTGTGAGAAACTTTTCTAAATAAGGCTCGGAATATTTTAAAATTAAAGCTGTCGCAAACGTAGCTACGATCATAGCTGAATAACAAAGATATGATGAAAATGATTTTTTTGAAGATGAATTAGTTTTTTCTGATTTCTTTTCAAAGGCAAATGATGTTTCAGAAATACCAGGAGGTAAACCTACTCTCCTTACATCAATACGTACTTCTGGAGGGGGAGGTAGAGAAGATAATAGTGGAGAAAATGCTATAGGAGCAAAAGGGCTTTGAGTTTGTGCAAATCTCGGTGAATAAAGTAAAACTGTATATAGATCATCAGCGTGACTTCTAGAGTGCATTTTTAGATTCAATAACTCTTTTATCATTGATTTTTTTTCTGCTGATAGTGGAAAAGTATCTATATCAATTCGAAATGTTTCAATTAGAGATTCTATAGTAGATTTTTTGTTATTTATAAGAGCAAAATTTAGCGCTAAAATTAAAAAATCATCTAGTTGTTGTTCTTGAGAAAAATTAAGTAGTTTTAATAGGATTTCAGTGTAACCAAAATACGCTGCTGTTTTTAAAAAAAGTTTAAATGTGTTTAGATGAATCTTATAATTTTTTTGTTCTATTTCTAGAATAAAAGAATCTAAAAATCTTTCATCAATATTTAAAATTGGCTCTTGTCTAATATATAAGTAAGAAAAATCTCTGTTTTCAATATCAATATGAACTTGCTGCTTGATATTTACAAAGTTTGCAACTATTGAAGGAGGGGACTGAAAATTTGTGAAAATAGATGGATTTACTGGCCCAAAAATTCTACTAGCCATAGAAATCTCTTATGTTTATTCGAGAAAACAGTATTGTGATAATTTTTATAAAAATTCAATAACTTTTTTGAATTTTTTCTCTTTAAAAATATAAAAATAAAATGAAAAAAAAATTGCTTTCATTTGTCTTTTTTATAGATAAATGAAAGCAAACTAAGAATTAGATATGATTAAAAATCAACTCTAGCTGTTACTGTCAATCCATGGAATACTAAATCCCCTGGAGTATTGAATGAATATGGTGGAGCTGATAGAGATATTTGCTCATGAAATCTCAACATATTTTGATGAAAATATACTTGAGTTTCATATCCAACAAATCCATCAAAGTGCCAGTTATTATTAGCAAAATAACTTTCCCATCCAAAACCTACAAGCATCTCCAAGCTTGGAGAGAGTGTAGATGTTGAATAGTCTGTAGCTCGAAGCCATTGAGTAGGATCATTTACAGCTAGTTCTCTGTAAGTCATTTTATTAAACTTTTGATAAAATATGCTAGCTGCTACATTTCCAAAAGCTCTAAAGCCTTCACAGAAATTCCAATTAGTATAAATACCCGCTCTAGGGCCTATTAACCAGGAATCTGTACTATACTCTGCACTATATCCAACTGTAGCTGTTGAAGAATCGATTTTCAATTTTTGATCGATCCAACCGCCTTTTAGACCATAGTGAGTAGTAAAAGTTAGTTTTTTTCCATTGTAATAAGGACGAGAACATTCCAAATCAATGATATTGAAATTTAAATCCCATTTTCCTACAACTTTTTGTAAATCAGCATCGGTTGTTTGGGTAAGCCAAGTATCATGGAAAGTTTTTCCAGTTTCAACAGTGTTATTAACTGTAGATGAAGTAGAACTATTTACTCTAGTATACTGGACATAAGCTAGCCAATTATCCCAATTAAAGTTATAACCAGCCCCTACTTTAAAAGCAGGCTCCCAATCAAAACTTAAACCATGTATAGATCCAACATTTATAGATTGGTTAGCATAGAGAGTTTGTGCTAACTCCATTTGATCTTGTCTAGGTTGCCACCATAGAAAAGTTCCTGTCACAAAAAAATCCCAAGATCCACATACATCTATATTAGCCGGGTGGTTATATGCTGATGTACATGAAGGCTGAGGGATATCACATCCACAAGATTGTGTTCTTTCACAGCCAGATGTTGGCTGAGAATTATCATAAGCAAAAGCTACATTGCATGCTAAAACAGCAAACAAGATAGCCAAGAATTTATTTTTAAAATTCATAGTGTCTCCGTTAAATTATTCTTGAGTCGTTTGACATGAGAAATGTTATTATGAATCGGAATATTTTAATATATTTTTCTTAATTTTTTAGTTTTTTCATTTATGACTGGTTGCAAAATCTATCTATGAATTTCACATGTTTGTATTAATATTTTAAGATATCTCTTTTAATTTAATTCATAATTTTTTAGCATGCTTTTATTTTGTATTTCCCGGAGGAAATTATGGCAACTCATTTTCCTTCAATACAAAGATCTTCTAATTCTTCTTCATCTCAAAATCTACAATTTGTTCATGTATCAAAAAAATCTCAAATAGAAGAGATTTTTCAAGCAAGAATGCAAGATCTTTCAATGTTTCAGCAAGATAAATTACATTACCTAATTGATAAAATTGAAAAAGGCAGTAGAATGTGTGAGCTTCTTTTAGATCAAAGTAAACCTGTTGGTATACTTGTTTATAAACAAAAGACTAAAGATAACAATTTTGTTGTGAAAACTTTCTTTTTAATTGATAAAAACGATACCCAAGAAGAGTATCGATCTTCGTTATTAAATAGAATAATAGAAATTGCAAAAGAGAAAAAAGCTGAGAAGATTTGTGTTAAATTAAAACAATGTGAAAAGGAAACGAGTAGTTTTTTTGAATCTAAAAATATTAAAGCTATAAATACTGAAGTAGGTGATGTGAAGCATTATGTATTAAATTTACAAAATTTTGTTGAAAAACAAGATAGCACAAATGGTGATGGTGAAAAATCTCAGGATGGTAATAGAGGAATAAAAAGAAAAAAAAGACCAGAGCAAAAAGAGGATGATTTTACAAGATCTCAAAACAGACATGTAAGTTTTGAATATCCAGATTTCAACGTAGGATCTGAATTTGAAAGACGACTTACTCTCATGAATATAGCGGTTTTTCTACAAATAAGATGGGAAATGAAATGATTTTAGAATATTTCAATTATCTTTAAGATTCTAATCCAATTTTCCCAGCCCAATTGAGTTTAGATCGTAGAGTAGAGAAATAGTCATGTCTTTGAAGCTTTACTAATTTAAACTCTTTTTCACTTTTTTTGAGTTTAAATGTTTCATTTGTATTCATCTCAAAATGAACAAGTCCATCAGCATGTACTTCTATTGGATAGTTATGCTTAGATAAATATTTGATTTCCAAAGTATTTTCAGCTGTTAATACAATAGGTCTATTAGAAATTGTATGTGGACAGATAGGAGTTATTAAAAAAGCATGCAATTCGGGAGCTAAAATAGGGCCTCCGGCTGATAGCGAATATGCTGTAGAGCCATTTGGAGTGGAAATGATAATTCCATCTGCTGAAAAAGTATTTATGTGCATATTGTCTACGTGGATACTGATATCGATTAAAGAGTGGTTGTGAGCTCTATGAAAAACCACATCATTTGCAGCGAAAAAGGTTTCTTCTTTAAAAGTTTTTCCCTCGATCATGATTCTATTTTCGATAGTATATTTTTTTGAAATTAGATCATCTATAGATGGGAAAATATCTTTTTCTGGAATATCTGCCATAAAACCTAAATTACCAAGGTTTATTCCTAAAATAGCGGCATCTAAATCTCTATATTTATGAGCGAGTCTTAAAATTGTTCCATCTCCACCCATAGAGATTAAAAATTTAATCTTTTTTTCATTTATAGAAGAAATCGTTGGTATATTTAATATTTTTGCTTTTTCGTCTTCTGAAACAACTTTAATATTGTGTTTAGCTAAATATGTAGCTATTTGTTTTGCTATGTCAAAAGATGAATCTATCTCTTCATTAGGAAAAAGTGCAACTATCATATAAAACCTTAAATATTTTGTTTTTCTAATATGGTATCTAATATCTTTTTTGAAATTGATTCAGCATCTAATTTTAAATCCTTCATCAAATCTGTATAGCCTCCATGCTCTATAAATCTATCTGGCAAGGCAAAATTTAAAACTCTGTTTTTTAAATTATTTTGAATAATAAAATCATTAAAAATAGATCCAAAACCACATTGTATTGAATGCTCTTCTAAAGTAATTATATGTTTGTGTGTAGACACTAGTTTTCTAAATAGATCTTCATTTAAAGGTTTTATAAATATTGGATCTACAATCGTTGGATTTAATCTCTCTTTTTGTAAAATCTCTTTTATCTCAAATGCAGTTTTGTACATGTGTCCTATTGCAATGATTAAGATATCTTTGCCTTCATTTAAAATGTCATAAGAGTGTATGTTTCTTTTAATAAGAGGTTTTTCTATCTCTTGAGTCTCCATGTTAGGATATCTAATAGCAGTGGGTCTTTTCCAGTCAAATACGCTATTTAAGAGCTCTTTTAAGACATTTGCATCTCTAGGTTGGGTTATTATCATATTTGGCATAGCATTCAAAAATCCGATATCATAAATACCGTGATGAGTTGATCCATCTGGTCCCGATAACCCCGCTCTATCGATTGCGAAAATAACTGGGGTGTCTTGTAGACATATATCTTGAAAAAGATTATCCAAAGCTCTTTGTAAAAAAGTAGAATAAATACTTACAACAACTTTTAAATTCTTATTCAATGCTAGTCCACCTGCTGTTGTTAGAGCGTGACCTTCAGCGATACCCACATCCATACATCTATCAGGAAAAGTTTCACTAAATTCTGTTAAAGAAGAGCCGGCTAACATTGCAGGATTTATAATAACAATGTTTGGATCTTCTGTAGCCATTTTTAATAGATGCTTGCCAAACACTTTTGGAAAAGTAAGTTTAGATTTTTTTAAAAACTCTCCAGTTAGTTGATCAAATGGTTTAACCCCATGATAAGAGGTGGGATTTGAAATGGCTTTTGCCATTCCTTTTCCTTTTGTTGTCAAAACATGTATTATAATTGGTCTATCAAGATTTTTTACCTTTTCAAAAGTATCTATCATCTTTTTTATATTGTGCCCATCAATTGGACCAATATAGGATAGATTTAAATGTTCGAAAAATGTAGCTGGACTTACCAAATTTTTAATAGATCCAGTGATTTTTTTTCCTTGATTTGCTAAAAATTTACCAACATTTGGGATTTTCTCTAATGCATTTTGAATATCTGAATACATTTTGTTGGAGATCGGATTGCTCAAAAATCTAGATAAAATGTTTTTTATATTTCCAACATTTTTAGAAATCGACATTTTGTTATCATTTAAAATAACAATAAATTTTTTTGTCGTTTCATCGATATTATTCAATGCTTCTAACGCAAGCCCATTTGTTAAAGTTGCATCTCCAATAATTGGAATTACATATTCATCTCTATTTAAAAGATCTCTATTTTTTGAAAGCCCAAGAGCTAAAGATAGAGCTGATCCAGCGTGGCCTAGTTGAAAATGATCATGAATTGATTCTTTTGCATTTGAAAACCCACAAAGTCCTTTAAATTGCCTAATAGTATCAAAATATTTGTTTCTGCCAGTTAAAAGCTTATGCGTATAACATTGATGAGAAACATCAAATATAAATTTATCGTAAGGGGAGTTAAATACAAAATGAAGAGCTAGTGTTAGCTCTACAATCCCTAAATTTGAAGCTAGATGACCGCCATTTTTTGATAGAACTTCAATAATTCTATTTCGGATCTCATCTGCTAAAATATCAAGCTCTTCAATAGAGAGTTTTTTGATATCTTTAGGATTTGTAATTTCATTTAGCATTAATCTTCCAAAATTTTATCTTTTGAATATGTGAAATTTTCAGTTTTTGGTTTGTTATTTTCAATCTCTAATTGATTGTTTCGATCTTTCATAAGCTTTTCAATTTTTTGCTCTGCATTTACTAATTTTTCATTGCAAGTTTTGATTAAAAAATTCGCTTCTTCAAAAAGTTTTAAAGAATCGTCTAAAGATACTTTTGCATCATTCATGGTTTGTAAAATAGTATCTAGCCTTTCAAAGGCTTTTTCAAAAGATATGTCATCAGTCATTTTTTTTCTCTCTTACTTTTGCGTAAATTTTTCCATCTGATACTAAAGCTGAAAAACTTTCATTCTCAGCTATATCATTTGTAGATAGGATAATAGATGCATCTTTTTCATTAAAGAGAATACTATATCCCTTTTTTAATAGATTTTTAGGATCTATCGCTTTTAGATGTTCTACTAGTTTTGTTAATCTCTCTTTTTTTATTGCAAGGTAGTTTTTTTGAGATAAATTTAATCTATGATTCAATGTCACAAGCTCTTCTTTAAAATCTGTTAACTTGCTTTTAGGATTTAATGACTTTAATTGATTTGTAAAAAGTTTTAAATACTCTTTTTGAGATCCTAGCTTTTGTTTTATCGAGCTGTCTATCGCATTTTTTAAATCATCTAACATCTGCATCTGTTTTCCTAAAATCATATAAGGAGAGGTTAAAAGCGGTTGTTTTTTATAACTCTCTATTTTAGTTTTTAGATCGTTTATTTGAAAAAATAAAAGTTTTGAAATTTGCTGTTCAAAATTATTTAAAACATCTAAAAAATGAGACTTTTCTTTTATCACAATCTCTGCTGCTGCAGACGGTGTCGGCGCGGATACATCTGCTACAAAATCAGATATTGATATATCAGTTTCATGACCAACTGCAGATATTATCGGAATCTCAGATCTAAATATAGCATTTGCTACTATCTCTTCATTAAAAGCCCAAAGATCTTCTAAAGAACCGCCTCCTCTACCAACAATTATTACATCCGCTAAATTATATCTGTTAAAAGCATCTATCGCCTGAGCAATCTCTTCAGCGGCTCCCGTGCCTTGTACTTTAACCGGATCTAAAATCAGATGCAAATTTGAAAATCTTCTTTTCAACACATTTAAAATATCTTGAATAACTGATCCTGTAGCAGAGGTGATAATTCCAATCTTTTTAGGTAACATTGGTAGTATTTTTTTTCTCTCTTTATCAAAAAATCCTTTCGCTTTTAGTTTCTCTTTAAGTTCATGAAGCTTTATTAAAAGCTCTCCCATCCCTTTAAATGATAGTTTTCTAACAATTAATTGATAGTTGCCCCTCGGTGGATAAACAGACATCTCCGCTTCAACAATAACCTCGTCACCATCTTTCGGTAGCTTTTTTAAATCTTTTGTATTGCCTCTAAATAAAACCGCAGATATCTGAGAGTTTTTATCTTTCAAACTAAAATACATATGTCCAGACGATTGATGTTTGAAATTCGATATTTCACCTTGCAGGCATATATATCTAAAATTGTTTTCTAATAATGATTTGATAGCAATTGTCAGCTCTGAGACTGTTAAAACTTTATTTTCTAAATGGGATTGCATAGTTTTCAAAATAAAATTAATAATAGATATTAATATAACTTGAAATTTGAATCTTTTTCAATCTATAATGTCAATTTTGAGTTATTTTATATAGGATGGTTATGGAGAAAAAAAATATTGTCGCCGGCAATTGGAAAATGAATAAAACCCAAAAAGATGCTGAAGAATTTATTAAAAATTTAGCTCCTTTAATTAAATCATGTAGATCTAGCGTCTATATTGCACCATCTTTTACAGCTCTATCTCAAAGTTTAGATGCTGCAAAAGAGACCAATATTATAATCGGCGCTCAGAATATGCATGATGAAACAGATGGCGCTTTTACTGGAGAGATCTCCGGAATCATGTTAAAAACTCTCGGAGTAGAATTCGTAATACTAGGTCACTCAGAGAGAAGACATATTTTTAATGAAGATAACTCATTTATCAACAGAAAAGTTATAAGAGCCCTAAAAGATGGTCTAGAGCCTATATTATGTATAGGGGAGACTCAAAAAGAGAGATCTGAAAATAAAACTGAAGAAGTTTTAGAAGAGCAATTTTGTGCATCTCTTAAAGGAATTTCTAAAGAAGATGCTCAAAATATTATTGTCGCATACGAGCCTGTTTGGGCTATCGGAACCGGTAAAACTGCAACTAGTGAAATAGCTGAACATGTTCATCTTTTTATCAGAAAGCTTATCTTAAAACATTTTGATAAAGAGATAGCTAAAAATATGCATATTTTATATGGCGGCTCCGTAAAGCCAAATAATGTAGAAGAGCTTATGCAACAAGAAAATATCGATGGGGTCTTAGTAGGTGGCGCTTCTTTAGATTATAAAATTTTTGCTGAAATTGTAAATAAAGCTTAAAAGGTTAAAAAAATGTCATTTTTATTTTATTTGTTTTTATTTTTGTTCTTATTTTTATGTGTTTTAATAATTTTAGTTATTATGTCTCAAGAATCTAAAAGCATGGGACTCGGATCCGCTTTTGGAGGGGATGCATCCTCTTCGCTTTTTGGAACTTCAACAGCTGATGTTTTAAAAAAATTTACAGCCTATTTAATTGCTTTTTTTATGATATCTTGTATAGTTCTATCTATCTGGTCCTCTACTTTAGCAAGATCTAAAGAAACTAAAATACCGACTGTTATTGAAGAGGTTCAACAATGATTCTCCCTCTAGTATATTATGGCAATCCTAAACTTCGAAATCGATGTACAGAAGTGCAAGAGATAACAGAAGACATCAAACAATTTTGCTATGATATGATAGAGACTATGGATGCCAACAAAGGAGTAGGTCTCGCTGCTATTCAAGTTGGCAAACTTTTAAGAATTTTAGTAATAAGACCTGTTTTAGAAGATGAAGATAAAGAAGCTTATCTAGGTAAAGCTGAATTATACATAAATCCAAAACTTTCTAATCCAGCAGAACAAACTCAAATAGGTCCAGAAGGATGTTTATCTATTCCATCTTTTCATGAAGATGTAGAAAGACCAATATCTATTCATGTAGAAGCTTTAGATATTAATGGCAATAAAATATCAAAAGATCTTCAGGGTTACAAAGCTCGTGAATTAATGCATGAAAATGATCATCTAAATGGCGTGCTCTTTATAGATCGCCTTCCCGCTCAAAAAAGAAAAGAAATTGAGCCTGCGCTTAGAGAGATTAAATCAAAATATAACTAAAATTATTCGTTGTTCTTTTCAAATATTAAATATTTATTTTAAATAGCTTTTATGACACTTGTACTTAAAGCTTTTTAAATAATATTAAAAACATTGTTTATATATGAATGATTATGATATAATTAATGCATTAAAATAATAAATGCATATAAGAAAGGTATAAAATGAGTATTATCGGTTTACTTTCATTACCGAATGAAATATTAGCTCTTATAAATCATAGATCAGAACTCCCTGCTCAAGCAGCATTATCTCAAACTTGTAGAGCTCTTTTTGAATTTGTAAAAAGCAATAATGCAGCTTTAAAAGATCTAAAATATCTAAGACAAAATTATATATCTTTTGGTTCTTCTGCAATGGAAGAAGACAAATCTAATTATCAAATTCCTGCAAAACTTTATGAAGCTGTTAAAAAGCAAGATTTAGCATTAGAAGCTCAAATTAATGGTGAAGATGAAACTATTGTTAAAGAAAAAGAATCTGAGGCAAAAAAAGCTGCTTTAGAGACTGGTGTAAGTGAAGATGGTCCAGTAGTTCAGATGTTTTTGAAACGAAGATTGATGCAAACAAAGGAAAAAGCCTCAGGTGTTTGGAATAAGTTAACAAAAAAATTACAGAAACAAGTAATGCCTAGCGGGAGAGATATTTTTTCTAAAACAACATATGAAAATAATATTGAGCAAAAAAAATTACTAACTATTTGCAAGTGTATAAATCTTCATAATATTGCAATTAGTTTAAAAGATGCATATAAAACTATATTTAATAGAGATCTCAAAATTTTAGATGTAAAAAACGATCCTTCTGTTCTTAAAGATCAAGACACTTTTTTACAAAAATCAAAGGAATTATATAATCAAACAGCAGTTTATTTAATATTTAATGGAGTAACAAGATTATTTCCAGAAGCACGGGAATATTTTATGTCTATAAAAGACAAATCAGATGCAGAAATAATTTCACTATTTGAAAAGTGGGTAGAATCTAATACTACAAACATTGTAAAAAGAATAGATAGTTTGAAAAATCCAAATATTATAGATATATTAACATTCTTTGCAAGAGAGTTGCCGAATAGGGCGCTGTTCGATATTTGGAAAAATCATTTTTTCGAACCTATTTTTAATGTTATACCAAAAGAGAGTCTTTTTAAGTATTTAACTGAAGTTGATGTAAATGAAAATACCCCGATAGTTTATGCTTCACGAAAAAAATCCAATGGAAAGCAAAATAGGATGTTTCAAAATGGAAATTCTAAATTTGTCAAATATCTTTTAAAGAGTGTAGAGCCAGATAAAAGAGCTGAGTGTCTTTTAGTTAAAGTTAATGCAAGTCAAACAGTATTTCAAAAGATTTTACAAAATACAGAAGATGTAAACTTGATCAAAACTATCTTAGAAACTGTTTTTCCAAATCCAATAGAATTGAGACAATTTGTAAAAGAGAACATCAATTCATTTACCTTCGCTTCAGAAAAGCCATCAGAGTTAAAATCTTGGATTGGAAGTAAGCTTATAGAAGAAGATCTTTCAAATCTTAATTTTGGTACACTTTATTCCATTTTAGAATTTAATTTAAGATATGGAAATATAAAAAATGTAGCTAAAGCACTAAAAAGCATAGAGAATGCTGATTTAAGAAAAGAATTAATTTTTAGACTATTTAAAAATAATTCAATTGATGAAGACTCTAAAGAGTTTCTATATATTTTTGAAATTATTTACTTACTTCCAGATGATACAAGCCAAGTTGAGTTTATTAAACTTATAGATTATAAAATCCTCAAAATAAACTATAGTAGTAATAAATATGACACTGAATTTTTAGAAGTGTCTATTGAAGAATTATATGAATATTTTTGTGAAAATTTAAAAACTGAAGTTGCAGTTGGTAATTATGATCCTTTTATCAATGGGTTTATGGTAGGAATCAGATATGAAAATGTAATTGACTGTTTTGATTTAATTCCCGAAGCCCAATTGAAAGAATTAATAATTGAAAATTTTGATTTTGAAGTTACAGCGAATTGGCATGTTATAAACGCATTATTTAGCCAATTGAATAAAGATGAAAAACTAGAAGCTTTAAAAAATCACATTTTGTCAAAACCGTCTGGCAATGATGTTAACTTTTATAAGTTTTTAGATTCACATGATATATTATTTGAAGCTTTAACTTATCTAACAATTAAGTTTAATCCGCATAAGAACTGTTCTTTAATACAATTTTTAATTCATGATCGATATTTTATTACTGATAAAAAAGTAGAGTGTCTCTCTTATGTATTTGAAGCATTAACAATTAGAACACAGTCAGAAATTCTCGATTTATTAATGAATGCTGTTGAGAGCACAAAAACTACAGTAAGATATGCAGAGTTACTTCAAAGATATTCAGAAGCTATAATTAAAGAGCAGTTAAATAGGTATTTTCCAGGTATTTTCGATCGAATTACTGAATATGTAGATAAATTACTTGCTCTGCTTGATAAGGGAATAAAAGAGGCTACAGAGTATTTAGTGAAGGAAGATCAAAAACATTATCATCGATTAGTTAATGATTTTCCAAATTTTAAATCCCATTTAGATAATGTATTTCCAAATATAACTAAAGACATTGAAGATGCAATTAAGAAGGCTAAAATTGAAGCAAATGAAACAAATCACAAAGAGGATCCAAGAGCTAGAAAAAAACCAAGAGTTGAAAAAGAGCGTGGATCAAAAAGAAAACGAAAATGAATAAAAAAAGATTTAAAAAAATAGATCTCAGATCTTTTTAAGAATATCTCTTTTATCAGAAGCTCATTTTATTTTATTAAAGATACCCCGCCAGAAAACCTATCATCAGTTGTAGTGTGTTGATAAGATATTCTAACCTTCCAAGAAGATGATAGATAAGTAAAAAGATCTACTTTGTATTCATTATAGGGAGGTTCATTTTTTCTATTCCAGCCATGGTGAGAATGCAGCTCTAATACCCAAAATGGATTTAATCTAAAATATAGATGAGTTAAAACTGTATTTCTTTTATCGGCGATAGGTGAGCTTGTTAAAACGCTCTCTTCTCTAGAGACATCTAAAATAAAATTTTCATGATTGGATTTTCTATAATCAAAAGAAGATCTATATCTAAACTCTGCACTAAATGCTATATCTTGACTTATTGTCCATCCAAAGCGGAGATTAGAATAATCTAACGTTTGTTTAAAAAAGTTCCAAGCACTTCTTGCACTAAAATTAACAGAAGGGAGATTCCAATGAATATCGAGATATAGTTTAGGAAGTGTTTTAGGTATAAAATTAGAATCTAAAAAAGTATTAGCATAAAGATTGGTCTCAAAGGTTGGATAGCCTCTTATATGCTTTAATGAATATAGCTGATTTCTAAAGCCTGTTTTAATGAGATTTAGTTTGTTATAGCCATCTTCAATACTAAAAATATAGTAACTATCCACTTTTTCAGTGGGATCTGTTATGCCTTGATATTGAACATATGGCTCTACTATATGTCGGTGTCTTTGAAAATCTCTATAAAAATTTGTATTTAAATTTGCGCCATATAAAAGCATGGCTTGCTCTTTTGCAGATCTTTCAGGACTTTTATTATAGTAAATACCTGTAAAACCAACGTAAGGTGTAAAATTCAAATAGGGGCTTTTAAATGGTTTAGATAGAATATTGCTCGTCTCTAGCCTTGCAGATTCAAAATCATTTAGTGAGGGTGATAATTTATCAGAATACTCAAAATCTAGATATGAAACAGAAAAATTATTATAAAATACCATATCCAATTTTGGTATTTTATAAGGTTTAATATTTATATATTCTAAAGGTAGATTTTGTTTTATAGTGTCGAAACTATTAACTCTTGGTCTAGCGTATAATATCGACATCAAATAGTCTTGCTGATGTTTTATTGTCAGCTCTGTTTTTTTAGCAGTATTTAGCTCAAAATCATCACTTTTAAAATCAGAGGGCATTCTAATGTCACTAAATTTATCCCAGGTTATATCTATTTTAGTGCTTTGAGAGGGATTTACATTGTGATAGACACCTTGTACTCTATATCTCAGATCTTTTTTCAGATCTTTCGGAATAACATCTGTAGCTAAATAGTTTTTAGTTTGAAAAAGTGTTCTTCCATGCTCTGGTAGATATTCTGTTTCAAAAGCCCCTCCCCAGCCTTTTCTTAGTCTATATTCTAATCTCGTCCAAAGAGCAAAATCTCTATATGAATAGAGTCTATATCGCAGAGATCCTCTAGGACCCGATGATTTATCCCAAGTAACTTTATATCTAAAAATAGGAGAATTTAAAAACTTTTTAAGATTTATTTTAAAAGAGGGGAGCCAAAGAGTTGGAAATCCTAAAAATCTAAATCTTACTCTTTTTGCTTGCAAAAGATCTTTTTTTAAAACATTTACTTTTCCTGCATGGATATCCCATGTGCTATCTACATTTTCACAAGTTGTGATATAGACATTTTCAACATGGTAACTGCCATCGCTTTTAAGCTCTATTTTATCTCCTCCTAAAAACCAATAAGATGCAAAAGTTCTACCCTCATATACAATTCCAGATTTTGTTGTAAAATCATATTCAAGCTCTTCTCCTACATAGACTCTTCCTTTGTATTGAATAATCAGATCTTTTTCAGCTTCAATTTTATGGATACATCTTCCATTTTCATATCTTTTAATATATTGGATAGTTCTAGCCTGGATTCTAATATCCTCACCTTTAATAACTCCACCTTCATGGGTCGTTAAAATACCATTTTTATATGAAGGATTTCTAAGATCTACGATAAGTTCATGCGGTTTATAAGAGGAGGTGCTTTTTTTAGTTTTATCTAAAAGTTTTGTTCCTTTATTGATCAAAGTCTTTTTAAAAGATGATATAAATTTATTTTTTTCATGATCTAGCTTATTGTCGCTTGCAAAAACAGAAGATATTAAAAAAAAGACAACAAAAATTCGCATGAAAGTTCAATAAATAGTTTAGAAAAGAGTATATAAAACTAGATAAAAAAAATACATTACTGAGTTGCTCTAATCAACATTCCCGCTAGCGCATATCTATTTTTAGGATTAGTTTTTTTAATAGCTTCGACTATTATTTTCAAACTGCTCTCATCTTGCTTGGAAGATAGCGCTATAAACATATCTAATAAAAGCCTTGTTGATTCTTCTTTGGTTAAAGAATATATGTTTTGAGTTTTTTCACTTTTTTTCTCAGGATTTACATTTAATTGAATAACAATGTCTTGAGATTGGTTTTTTATCCAATTAGAAATATAGCTCTCATATGGACCTTCAATTTTTGATCTATATAGCACCAAATTTGCATAATCTCTAATAAGTGGTATTTTTGAGTTTTTAGCTATGTCTTTTAAAAAATTAATAGAATCATCTGAAGCTACGTTTTCTAAAAGTGTCATAGCTGTTGGAATCAAATCATTTTGAGGAGTATCAAATATAGCTTTAACAATTTTGAAAAAATCCTCATAATTTAGCTCTAACATCTCTCTTAAAAGAGCCTCTTTAATAGATAAGGATGGATCAGTTTTTATATCTTTAACTCTATAGACTGCAAGTGGGACCATTTTAAAGTACATCATAGTACGACCTATTGAAAAAAATGGCTCTAGGGCAGTGTCTTTGCTATCTGTTAACAATATAGTTTTTAAAGTCTCTAAACACTTAGCATCTTTTAAATGAAGCAGTGATATCGCTGCATTTACTCTTATTAGTTTGTTTTTTGATAATAATAGTTTGTGCAGAGTATTTTGAGAGTTTGGGATCTCTTTTAAAATGGATATCGCAAATAAATTATTATCTAAAGCTAGCTTTTCAATTTCTTCTTTTTTTGAGTGATCTCCTAAATGATACAAAGCTCTGAGAGCTGCTAGTTTTACATTTTCAATGCTAGATTGAGAGAGCTTTTTTATCTCTTCTAAGCTAGATGAGTCTTTTAATTTAAAAAAGCTATAACAAATAGCTTCTTTTTCTCCAATTGTTGAGTTTGGGAATTTTTTTCTAATATGCACAAGGAGATCGTCTCTATTTAAATTAGCAATACTAAGTATTGTCTCTAATCTTACATCAGAGTTTGAATCATTTAAAAATTTAAGTAGATATTTTGTCGCAGAGTCAGTTCCGAGCATAGCAAATAGATGCGGAAAAAAAGGTTTTACAAAAGCGGGAAGTTTAAACATCAATGACTCTATTTGTCCAATTGCATGAGGATGCTTTCTTTGAGCCATATGATATGCTGCTTCTAACCTTGTAGGTAAAAAATCAGATCTCATAGCTTTTGAAAGCAGAGTGTCCGTTTTATTATCATTTAAAAGTGATATGAAATGTAGCGACAATAGCTGGGTTTCTAAATCTTGAGATTTTAGCCCAATCTCTAAAATATCTAAGGATACATTGGATGCGCTAAGTCCAGCTCCAAACATAGATAGCTTTTGAATTTCACTATCTTCACTATTAGCTCCATTTTTGAGTAGGATTAAACTCATTTTTTGTAAAATTTCTAGATCTAAAGGTTCTTTTTCCCAAGCTTTTTGATACTGAATCAAAGCTTTATCAATTTCATTTGAATGCATCAAATATAAAATATGTCTCTTATCATTTTGATCTGAAAAAATTGAGATACTAAAAACAATAAAAAAAACTGAAAGTTTTATGAAGGTTTTAAAAAATCCCATAGATCTATTCCTACGTTTAAAAGCAAAGTTTTTAAAGTGTTGATCGGCATGCCCATCACGTTATAATAGCAACCTAGCATGTTTTTAATTATTACGCTACCAGCTTTTTGTATAGCATATCCCGCTGCTTTATCCGAGAAATAAAATGATTTATGATACTTTTTTATCTGATCCTCAGTTAGTGCATGAAAAAGAATTTTTGTCTCTTCAATATCTGTAAATATTTTATCTTTATGTTTGATGCATATAGCCGTATAAACCGTATGCCAAGTATTGCTCAGCTCATTTAATATTCTAAATGCATCTTTTCCATTTTTCGGTTTTGTATATATCTTGTTATTCGCATACACAATTGTATCCGCTGTAATTACAATATCATCTCTATAGTTCTTATCTAAAGCATTAGCTTTTCCCTTAGCTATCTCTATTGCATACGATTTAGGATCCGATATAAATTTAATAGATTTTTCATCAAAATTAGATCCTAAGCATTTAAACTTTAAAGAAAAATAACCGAGTATCTCTTTTCTTCTCTCTGAAATGGATGCTAAAATTATCATGTTATCTCCCAGTCCCTATTTTTAAAAATATTTAGTTTAAATAATTGAATAGTTTTTCTCTTTGAAAATAATATGTTTTTCAAATATACTGTTAAACCATTATATAAATATGTAAAATTAATATTTGGAGATTAAAAAAATGATAATTAGACCCGCTTCACCAGAAACAGGAACTACATGTGATTTTGGGCCTCTTAGGGCTTTGATAAGACTAAAACATAGTTTACAAAAACATAGTTTACAAAGTTTTGCAACAAATATTGAATCTACAACTTTAGCTGAAATTCAGCAAATCGTTCAAAATACACTTGCTTTTCATGAAATTTTTACAACATTTTCAGAAAGTCATGAATTCGCAAAATTAACAAGTGCCGCCTTAACACAGCTTCCAAATTTTCTAAAAGAGCAACTTCCTAAAATGCTTGAAACTCTTAACAGAGCAATTGAATTGGAACAGCTAAGTGTTGAAGCTGGACAATATAACCGTGATGATTTAAACTTTGAGCCGTTAATTTAGGAGATTGACTTATGCCTGAGAGCGTTTCTAGGGTTTCAAGTAGTGGTGTAACAACTGAGCCTACATCTGGAGCTTCAAAAGCATCTCCAGCAGGTTTAGCATCTACTCCTACTACCTCTGCCTCTTTGAAAAAGCCTGAACTGCATCCGGGTATTTTTAGAAGAATAGCTCAATCTATAAAAAATGTATATGAAGCTATCATCAACTCTTTTAAAAAGATATTTTTTTGGATTTTCCCAAAAAAATTATCTTCAAGAGAAATAAAATTTTTGGAACTAAAAAAACAGAGAATAGAGTTTCGAAAAGCAATCCATTTCGTTGAGCAATATTCTACTATAGCAGTTATCGATACAGCTAAAAAGCTAATGTCTGAGTTTGATGCCTTTTTAATTTTAGCTCAAAAGCAAAATGAAAAAGATAAAGCTGATGGTAAAGAAGAAATTCCAGAAAAAACCCAGATAGAAATAGTAAAAGAGAAAGCGAAAAAAGATCCTAAAGAATTAATAGCGGTATTAAAAGAGTACTATGCTAAAAAAATAGAAGGAGTAACAGCACAAATAAAAAGCGAAAAAGAAGCTTTAGCTAAAAAATCTTAAACTTTCTTTTTAATTTTTTTTACTTCTTCCGCCTTTTCAAAATCTACCCAAATAGGCGATGTCCATACAATATTTGAATCTTCTTGCACAGCTCTAACATAATAAAATATAAAAGGAGGTTTTTCTTTGTCAGATTTTATGCAGATATCTAAAAGGTTCTCAGTGTCATCATATGTAAAATTACAAATAAAATCATCTGGCGTAAATTTTGTAAGTATTTTGTTGTTTCTAATAATAACTACTTCTTTTAATTTTGTAGTGCCTATTACATATCCCGTTATATATCTATTATATACAAGGCCTGGTTTATGAGCTGAAGAGATTTCTGAGCCCATAGGTTCATTTGCCACACTAAAGTTAGCTACAATCCTAGGTCCTGTCGTAGCGTAGCATGATTTTTTTTGCAGAGCTTCCATTAAAGAGTCTCTCGAGTGATCTTTTGAAATAATTGCGCTAAGACCAGGGGAGTATTGAGTTTGATCAGTATCAAAAAACTTTGAATAGATGCCTCTATCGTCTAACCCACCAGCAACAAAGCCAAATCTGCAGTTAGCTAAAAGAGCTTTTTGAATAGATCCATTTTCATTTTCTTTTACCTTGCCAGATATTGGTCTTGGATTTCCTTGCTTCGCGCTCATCTCAGATGATCCCCAAGCATTGTATATTTCTACAACTTTTTCAAACTCTGGATTGAAATCTTTAAAATCATATACAGATTCTGATCCCATCGTAAAAGATGGTACTGATATCATCTCTTTACTTGCATATGTCTTGTAAATCTTTTTTAACGAATTAGTCTTTAAATCTTTTTTTCTTAAAATATTCTTGTTGTCTTTAGTAAAAATAAATTGTCTTAATCCTTCTTCATTCAATGTGCCTAGCCATTGAAGTCCTAAAAATGCTGTAAATCTCTCATCTTCATTTAATTCTGAAATTTGAGCTGCTATGTTTTTCCAAACACTATTAGGCGTCTCTTCTTCATTATCAAAATTCGATGTTGCATAAAATTGCATAGCTTTATCATCTCTGAAATATCTAAGACAATTTTCAATATTTTTTGTAGCATCATATTTTTCACTCTCATTATGAAAAGAGCCCCAATAGAGGTTTAAGTTATAATAATCAAAGCATTTAATCGGAGGAGAGTGAAAAACTTCATTTGTTTTTAAATTCTTCAATTGCATTTTATAAATGCCTTCTTCATTAAAATATAAATTTGGAAGAGATATAAATCCCGTTTCAGGAATAAAAAGCTTCCAGCTTAAATTTTCTCTTAAATGCTCGTGGCTCAGCTCTATTAAAGTATCTTCATCAGCGTTATTTGTTAAATTTCCATATTCATCTTCAAATCTTACAACTACATCAAAACGCTTGTTTCTTGCTACAAATGAAGGGGCAATGATTTTGATTGTTTTAAGTTTTGATCCTCTAATATCTAAATGAAACGTTTCTGTTTCAATTTTATTTTTTACATTTATTTGTAAGTTAAAAAGTTTTTTTCTTTGAGTATATAGCTGTGATTTATTTGCATTTTTATCATCTTGTATCGATCCCATACAAATTATTACGCTCTCGCCTGGTTTTACATCCGCTGGCAGATTAAACTCAAAAAAAGTTTTTTTAGTTTTTGGATCCTTAATCTCTTTTGCTTGTATAGGCTTTTGTTTTTGAATTTCCAACCAAATAGTGTTAGACTTTTTTTTAAGATCTACCTGGGGCAATTGCCAATCAATTGGTCTTTTATCACTTTGCACTTCAAAAGTGAGTTTTGAATTTTTATATAAGGTATTAGCTGGTGTATAAGAAAATCTCCAAGTACGTTTTTCTCCAGCTATAGCAAAATGTGGATCAGTTGTGCATATCGATCTGCGCATTTATTAGATCTCCTAAGTAAATTTTAAGATTTATAATATCTATATTTTTATTCTTTTGCAAGAAATGGCTATTATTTATCTTTTATTTTGGTGGGAGTAATTCTTATTTTTTCAATACATCTCTCATTTGAAATTAATACCTCAATTTCAAAATCTTCTAGATGAATCTTCCAACCTTTTGTTGGGATAGTACCAGCTATATGAAAAATATAGCCACCTATGGTCTCGTACTCCACTGAATGTGGTATTTTTATTTTTAACTCATCTTCTAAATCTATTATGCTCATTTTAGCATCTACTATTATAGATCCAGATGGAAGGCGCCAAAACTGTCTATCTTCTCCAATATCATACTCATCTTCAATCTCGCCGACAACCTCTTCTAAAATATCTTCTATAGTTATAATCCCTTCTGTTCCTCCATATTCATTAACAATTATCGCTAAATGGATTTTTTTATTTTTAAACTCTTGAAAAAGTTTAGCGATTTTTTTATTTTCAGGAGCATAAATAATCGGTTTTACAATTGTATCTACACTTTGATTAAAAATTTCACTATCCTCAAAACTTTTGGAATATATTCTCAAAAGATCTTTATACATAAGCATTCCAATAATGTTATCTAAATTTTCTGAAAATACTGGAATTCTAGAATAATTATCTTCTAAAAGCTTTATACATGCATCTTTAATTGTAGTTTTAGCATCTATAGCAAAAATATCAATCCTCGGAATCATTACCTCTCTAGCCACCTTTTCTTTGAAGGTAATAAAAGACGCAATAGTATTTTGATCGCTTGCGCTCAAAGTAGTGCTTAGCTCTGATGCTTTTATCATTTCTAAAACTTTATCTTTCATCACAAATGATCTGCTAACTTCTTTTTCTTGTTTCATCTTTTTAAAAATAAAAATAGAGAGTAGCCAAAACACAAAAGTTAACACAAGAAAAACTAGTATGTATAAAGAGGTAAACACTGATACAACTTTTAAAGTAGTTTTTGTGCCTATCCTTGTAATATACCTAATTAGAAAATCTACAAGCATAAAAAAGATAACGATAATTAAAGCGAGTAAAAATATATAACCACCGTGATGAAGCTCAAGAGTTGGAAAGACTATAGTCAAAAATAAAAAAGCAGATATTGCGTATAGAAGATAGAGCATGTGTTTAGTGACACTGACTAGTACATAAAATTTTTCCCAGCTTCCTTTTAGAAGAAAGCTTTTCCCAATAAATAATGAAGTTTTTAAAGCTTCTCTGCTTTGAAATTTACCAAGCTTTAAGATAGCAACATTAAAAGCTGTTAAAGAGATAGCTCCAATGAAAAAAAAGATGAAAAAAAGTAAAGAATTAACAAATAAAGATGTGTCTAGCATAACTATTTAGTAAATATACCTTTGTTTTTTAATAATGTTAGATAATACATTTCCTTTTCTCTCATAACTTTAACATCTTTTTCTTTAATATCATCATAGCCTATTAAATGCAAAATCGTATGAATCACATATAAAGTAATCTCGTATACAACACTAGTTTTATATATTTTAGCGTTTTGATACGCTACATCTGTACAAATAAAAGTCTCTCCTAGTATATGATAGATAGTTTGTTTATCTGTAGGTTTATCAATCGGAAGGGTTATACAATCCGTTTCACTTGGATCATTAAAAAATTGTTTATGCAGTTTTTTAATAGCTTTTTTATCAACAAAATGAACTATTACTTCATCAGTTTTAACTTTTTCTGCTTTAAGAATTTCTTTGATCTGCTTTTCAATTAATTTTTTATTAATCTTAAGTTTTTTTTGATCATCTATTATGTTTATTAACATGAAAATTTTTTTATAGAAGACTATCCTTCGATATCACTTGGAGTTTTCGGAAGATTTGTAACTTTTTTGTTCACGCCATCTTTCCACTTGCCAAGCTTTCTAAGTACATCAATCCTTTCAAATCTTTTCAGTACATTTCTTTTTTGCTGACCTTTTGAAGCTTTTCCATAACTTGGATGTCTAGACATATCAAATCCTTTTTTTATTTTATTTTAGGGATAAATGCATTCTCGTCACTTAAAGCATTTGCATGCTCTTTATAGCCTTTTTCTAAATTGTCTTTTTTAGCTCCCGTTTTATTATAAGAAGGCGGCTTTCTTTTTTTCGGGTTTTTATGTCTTCTCTCTTCTTGCTTGCCAATACGTGTCATCGTTCTCTCCTTATGCATGGATACCCCTGTTTTTAAACATGGGGAGGAAATGCCTTTCCTTTTTTAAAGTTTATAAAAGCTTAGGTTTTTCCGGTAGCTAATAAAAAACTACCCCGGAACCTAAAAACCGGTTAGCTCCTCTTCGTCAATGTTAAATGACCTTACTTGGTCAGCAGCACCGCTTTTCTCTCCTAAAAGCTTTTAACTACCAACGATAGAGCCTGGAACTAGAGGAGTATCCCAAGGTATCTTGAGCCATCTAACGTAGCCTTTTTTCGGCTAAGGCTAATCAACTAAAGCTTTTTCAAGCTCCCGACTTTAGTCGTGGAGAAGTTGACCTTTATCTCCTTCAATTTAAGAAAACCATTTTGACATCCTCCTCTCCCTAAAGGAAGAGGATTCCTTAGCTTAAGCTAAGTTCCTGCTTCACAGTTCAAAGCTTTTTTAGAAAATTCTAAAAAAGTCTTACACAAACTCCACAGGCTTAAATTCCCGCGTGCCCCTCGGTACTTTTTACTTATCTCTACAGCTTTATCTAAAACGTTTTTGTGCTGCATTTTTATCTTTATCATTTACAATGTAACAATTAGGACATTCCCATTTTTTAGCTGAGACATTGTAAGGTTTAAAACTTTTGCTAAACATTTTAAAATCTCATCTGTGAATAGTCAAGTATAAAAGTTATTTTTACCTCTTTTCTATTCTTCTAAGAATTTTCTAGGTTATTAAGAAACACTGTTGGCAATTCATCCCTTCCCTAAAGGAAAGGGTTTTCTTGCCATCAAATGATAAATTTATCGATAAAATCTTTCAAGCAATACTCTAAAAATATACTTAAAGTCTAATTTAACCAAAATGTTTTAAAACTATAAATCATTATTTTAATTCAAAAAAAGGTTAAAAATTGAAAATTAATATGGTAATATTTTTCGCTAAATTTTGAAAATTAACTTAAAGGTATTTTTATGAGCTCTTCTTCTGGTATTCAAGATCCTAATGATGTGAGAGGATATTTTTCTAGTTATAATTCTTTTCAACCCATTGCAAGAAAAGATGAAGTTGAGGAATTTGATGAAAGCTATATTGTAAAACATGATGGCATAGGAACTCCCTATCAACAATTTCATGGACCAATTCCAAGTGCAAATGAATTTATACAGACATTTTTAAATTTTCCTGAAGATCTAAGAGGAGCTTATCTTAGAATTAGAGATATCTATGGAGATACAGTCGTACACAATTTTGCTAGAGAAGGACAAGAGGAGGTAATTCATAGGTTATTTACTGAACTGTCTCAAGTTGAAATTGTTGAATGCTTGCGTGCTCAAGATAATCAAAGTGACACGCCACTTCACAAAGCAGTTCAATATGGCAATAGAAAAACAGCTGCAACTATGATTTCAGCTATTAGAAACTCCTTCTCAATTGGTTTTTGTCTTACTGAAATTTTCAATGTAAAAGGAGATGTAGTTTTGAATACACCTGTATTATTTGGGAATGAAATAACTTCAAATTCAATTTATAAAATGATGGAGATTTTTTTAGCTGAAGAATTTAAGTTAAAAAAAGAACAAAAGCTTTTAAGAACTCTCTATTCTTAAATTTGCTTGTCTATATATCTCGAATCTTTTTTTACTTTTTTCTTGTTTTTTTAATGATGTAAAATCATCAAAATCATAGATGATTTTATAAGAAGTATCTAAATCTATTATTTCTTGAGAGAGATTAAACAAAAAATGAGCGTTGTTTAGATTCTCTTTAGATTTAGTTATTACAATATAATCTTCGCATTTTTCTTCTGATATACTGTGAGGTAAAAATCCTTCTTGAGGCTGTCGCCATAAAAGCTCATCTACAAACTTGAGTGATGCCTCATCAGCAACTCGAATTAAAAAATTTTCTTTTTTTTCAAAATGATGCATCGCTGTTTGAATTATCCGAATAAGCTTTATTTTTATATCTTTAATCTGAAAAAAAAGAACTTTATTTTTTGGATTCATCCACTCTCTCTTCTGCAGGAATAATAAGGCCACAAGAGACTGTGAATTTAACTGCATCTTCTCTTGTCATATCAATTGAGTAAACCCTGTCCTCTGGCACCATAACTAAATATCCAGATATAGGATGTGGCGCTGTTGGGACAAATACTGACTTTAGCTTTTCTTTTACCTTATCTTGGCACTGCTTTGGGATCTCTCCTGATTCAAAACCCACACAATATGAATTATCAGATGGAAATGCTATCATTGCTGTTTTTGTAAAAGCCTTGCTCTCTTGGGAGATGAATGAGCTTATAATGTCTTTTAATGATTTGTAGATTGTTTTCACAAAAGGTATTTTAGATAGAATTTTATTTGTGATATTCATCAAATATCTGAATAAAAACCAACGAGCTATCACACCTAGTAAAAATATGAAAACCAAAAACATGACAATTATTAAAATTCTTGAAATAACAGTTATGAAAGTAGGGCTTTTTAATAGGGGAAGGAACTGTTCATATTTTGCTAAAAAATCGATAAACATCGTTAAAAAAGGAGCAGTAAACAGATCTATAACAAACACAAATAACATTATCGTTAGTACTAAAGGAAGTAAAATGATAAGCCCAGCTATTAAATATTTTTTCATTTATTTTCTATTTTTTTTCCAGGAACAATAACTCCACAAGAAACAATATATTTTACTGCATCTTCTGTTTTCATATCTAAAAAAATTAAATCTTCTTTTTTAAATAAAAGTAAAAAACCAGTTGTTGGGTTTGGCGTTGTTGGAATAAATACTGAAATAAGCTCTTTATTCACAGCTTTAGAGCAAGCTTCAGGAGATTTTCTGCTAACTAAACCTAAGCTATATAGCTCTTTGTTTGGAAATGGAGCCATAACAACTTGTTTAAATGAATTTTTATCAGTAACAAAAATCGTTTTTACGATCTCTTGAGTTGTTTTATAAACTTTATTAACAAGTGGTATTTTATGAAGTACTTTATCACTAACTTTTATAAGCGCTTTAAATATAAACCATCTTGCAAATAGCCCAAGCAAAAGTGTAAATAAGAAAAGTCCAATCAAGATAACTATTTGAGAGCCATATCTGATAATTTGCTCAGATGATAAAATATGTGTATGAATCTGCTGAATCTTCGTCTCAGATAAAATTTTTACAACTAAACCCATGAAAGGTTTTGTTAAAAAATTCATCACAAAAACAACTATCAAAACCGTTAGAGTCAAAGGAAGTAGAATAACTAGACCCGTAATAAAATATTTTTTCATACTTTTACCTTATATGAGTCGATTCTATAAAGAAATTGATTTATTTTGCAAGAGAAGTCCACTTACTATCTTTGATTCTAAACCGCCAAGGTTTATCTATATATTCTTCAGCATAGTCTATTCCAATTCTTTTGGAACATAAAATACCTCTACTAGATATTTTTATATTTCTATCTTCTATCCATAATAAGTCTGAATTTAAAAAAGCAAAGTTATGTTTTTTTGTGATACCTAATGCTTTTGTGAGTGAGCCTGGACCTGCAGCTACTGATCTATCTAGCTTTGTTTTATTTCTTCTTTTAAGCATTAAATCAATTCCAACACTCGGCTCTATCGCTCTTATCAATACCGCATCTGGAATATCTTTTTTATTCGTAACAACATTCAATAGACTATGCATGCCGTAACACAAATAGATATATGCTATGCCACCTTTTTCAAACATAGCTTCGTTTCGACTAGTTTTTCTTCCCATATAAGCATGGCATGCTTTATCTTCTATCCCTTTATAGCTTTCAGTCTCTGTTATCATTCCACCTGTTACAATATCATCTATCTTTGTGACAATAAATTTACCTAAAAGATTTTTACCAACATCCAAAACATCCGAATTTAAATAAAAATCTAGATTTAAAATTTTCATTTTAATTTTTTGGCGGGTCCAAAAATCTATTTATTTCCAAAAATATAGAATAGGTTTTTAGGTACCCTACTGATTTTGTACACGTAAGGTATGTTGGCATAGCTGTATTAATAGTATTTTGAATCATATCTAAAAATGAATTTCCTTGAGTGATGAAAAATGAAAACATTTTTTTTGCAATTTCTACGAGGCCTTTTTCATTTTCATCCATTTTATCAGCTGGATTTAATTGTTTATCAAATTCTACAATGGAATTTAAAATAGATTTAGATTTTTCGATTAATGAGCAAAGCTCATCATATCTAGTAACATTCTCTGGTTTAGAAAAAAAATCATTCTTTCCAACTTCATCTACAATATCTTCAAAAGTTTTATTAAAAGTCGCAACAGATTCTGAGAATTTTTGATATAAAGATAATATATCTAATTTTGAAAAATCCTCTAACTTGATATTGGATTTTTTTGCACTTGGATTCAGTATTGCAATTATATTTTCAAAGGATTCAATTAGAGTCTTAATATGTTTTAGTGTATCAGAGCATATAGTTTGAATAGCTTCGCTACTTGAAACTTCAGTTATATCCTCTGATAAAACATTGCTATTTAATAAACCTTCTAGCTGGGAACTCAATTGTGTGCTAGCTTGTAAAAATTCATTTGCCGATTTGTCATAAACCTCTGCAGCGCTTCTCTCATCTTCACTAATCCCAACAGTATCCATAAAAACTTTATGTGTTTTCACAAAAGTTTCACATTGTTGCTTCAAACTACTAAATTTGGCTTTTAATTCAGTAACATTTCTTTTATTAGCATTTTTGAAAACTTCTCCTGTTTGGAAATATGTAGCTATATTAGTGAAGACAGTAAGCAAAACTTGCATATTGAATTTTTCTTTATCTATTTCTCCAGATTGAATCTTACCTACCATATTATCGCCCATATCAAAAATAGATAATAATTGATTTGATGCTTGATAAAATTGTTCATATATTAAAGCCATACCCACAGATTGTCTTTGTATTGGAGACAAATCTGAAATTCCTGATTGTGTTGCCATATAAAACCTCTAATTTTTTGCAAATAGTCTACAGATATGAGTTAATTATTTAAATAGAAATTATAATTAAAAATTA
>SDBU01002117.1_pt1 | contig 27008 bp, 20 predicted proteins | sample 2277071 | NCBI WGS metagenome assembly SDBU01 (sample SAMN10397929, study PRJNA504765) | marine sediment metagenome | isolation source: marine sediment core GS08_GC12, 126 cmbsf | place: Arctic Ocean: Gakkel Ridge, Loki's castle | collected 2008 | reverse complement strand
TCCCCTGCTCAGTGCCTCTTTTTTGCGGGCTGGGTTTGGGTTAGTTTGGGCTCCTATAGGGGATTTCTACTGGCAAGCCGCGGATTCTCGCCTGGTGGCTCCGCCCTATTCAGAACTTTGGGGCGTTGCTCCCGTGAGGCGTTTGCTACTGGCAGGCCTTGAAAGCGTCGCGGTTTCGCGACGTGGCGCCCCTGGAGAATGCCCGTGGTGGGAATGCCCTGTTGGGCCGTCCAGCGGGCGCCTCAGGCAGGGGCGCCAAAGGGAAAATGGAGGCCTGGCGGCAGGAGTACAATAGGGAAAGGCCCCATGGAGCCCTTGGTTACCGGCCGCCTGCTCCTGAGGCTATAATACCGGCAACTCTAACTTAACAAGTGGCGCGCCTTATGGGGGGCAGGTTATAAGCCACCGGCTCCTGAGGCTATATTGACTATGGCAACGACGTAAGAAGTGGTACAATTATCGGGGGCAGGTTACCCTCACCCTGAAGACCAATAGATATAAAAATCTAAAAAAGGAGAAAAAAGTTGAAAAAGAGAATCTTAACCCTAATTATTACCCTCGCCCTGCTGGCGGCTCTGGCGCCACCGATGGCAGTTTTTGCAGCAGGTACCACTAGCGATGTTACCGGAGGTGTGGTAACGGGCTACACGTTCAGCGCGCCAAGCGCTATCTCACTGGGCGACATGACACCAGGTACCCCAGCTACTGGGAATAGCACCGATGGGAACCTAACGGGTAACAACGCTGCGGGTTACACCGTGACCGGCACAGATGCAAACACGGGGGCCGGCACGGGCTGTATGATAAGCGGAGCCAATACACTGCACAATAAGCTACTGATAGGTCCCGCCGCTTCCCCGACGGACACGGCCGACACTGTAGTGAGTTTCCTGAGTACCAGTGGTATCACGGACGAGGCGATTTCACTCTATGTTAGCCAGCTAGCCACTTTTGATGACGTCGTTGCCACCGGTTATAGCATAACCATCACTTTCACGGTGACAGCAAATTAAAATCCTAACATCGTGGCAGTAAAAACTTACCTATAATTGCAACACCAGAATGGTACCTTCCCTCCCGTTCTGATAGAAGCAGGCTGGGGATGGAAGATACCGGCTGGAAAGCAATAGGCATCGACCGGATTGTTATATGAAGACTAAAATACTTGGCAAATGGCTTTCATTGCTGCTGTGTCTGGTCATAATCGCTTGTAGCGTTATCGGAGTCTTAGGCGCACCAGTAACAGCAGCCGACACAGGCAAACCCTGGGGTGAATATCTTGTAAGGACGTTCACCGATGACTCAGGGCGTCAGATAGACCAGGTCATCTTCCCGGGCAAACCCCCTGAGGTCAAGGCCGAGGTTGTCCAGTTACCCGAAGTCATGACCTCTGGTGTCACCAATGCCCTCTCCAACGTGCCGGCATTCGATTGGAGCTACGGTTGCTCGGCCACTTCGGCGGCGATGACGGCGGGTTACTACGACAGAATTGCTTGGGCCAACGTGTATACCGGGCCCACAAATGGCGGCGTGTGCCCTCTGGACAATTCGGTATGGCCTCCAGGGATTGGGGGCTCTGCCGGTGAATGCCCACTGAGCGCCACGCATGATGGAATTGACGACAGAACCTCAAGGGGTCACGTTGACGACTACTGGATAGCTTATGGCAACACTGGGCCTGACCCCTACATCGTGAATAGCTGGGCTGAGCACAGCGCCGACTGCTTGGGCGACTTCATGGGCACCAACCAGTCGAAGTATGGCAACACAGATGGCGGTACCACGTTCTACTTCAATACTGACGGCAGCCCACTTTATGATTACACCGGTGCTGAGCCAACTTACCGCGACGGCTGTCATGGCTTGAGACTTTTCTTCGAGTCCCTGGGCTATTCGGTGCAAACCAACTTCTCGCAGTATATTCTGGGGAAAGCGCCCTCGCCCTTAGACCCCGACATCGGTTTCACATTTGCCAACTTCCAGCAGGAAATTGATGCCGGTCGGCCCGTGCTTATCCAGGTGGAAGGTCACACCATGCTGGGGATAGGTTATGACGCACCAACATCGAGCATTTACGTGCATGACACCTGGGACTACAGCACCCATCTGATGACATGGGGAGGTACTTATCAAGGTCTACAACAGTACGGCGTTACTGTTTTACGATTAAACCTCAACCCGGGCTACACGTTCAGCGCGCCAAGCGCTATCTCACTGGGCAGCATGGCTCCAGGTAGCACAGCTACTGCGACCAGCAGCGATGGAACCCTTGTAGGCGACAACGCTGCGGGCTACACCGTGACCGGCGTAGATGTAAAAACGGATAACAAGGGCTATATGGTCAGCGGAGTTAATGTACTTCATAATAAGCTCGAGATAGGCCCCAGCGCCAGCCCGACTCCCCCACTTACCTTCGGCCCGGCGGATACGGCACGGACCTTTCTGAGTACTAGTAGTGCCGGGATCGTTGCACTTTCGCTCTATGTTAGCCAGGTGGTTGCTTATAATGACGTCGTTGCAACCGGTTATACCATAACCATAACTTTCACGGTGATAGCAAAATGAAGATCATTGTTGGCATTTTCATAGCCTTGCTGGCACTGGCCTTGCTTGCCATTCCCGCTCTTGCCCAGCTAAGTATCAGCCCTGATTCCATCGATGTGCAAGTGAGCGGAGGGCCCAATGCTCTCCCCTCCATCAATGTCGGCAATGGCTCGGGCGAACCTGTGGATTTCAAAGTAGAGCTGGTGGGCTATAGCCAGGGAATTGATGGGAGCACTGAAGTATTGGAGCCCGATTCAAATCCCTTATCTGCCCTTTCATATATTAAATTTGACCCCGCTGAATTTCACCTAGAGCCAGGCCAAAAGCAGGGTGTTGATTTAATCGCCTCCATTCCTGAGGGAATTGACGGCGGCAGATACGCTATTTTGCTCATTACTACCAATCCCACAGGGGGTGCCGTTAAGACGGTCATACGCCTCGGCGTCCCAATAAGGCTTACTATAGCTGGGTCGCACCTTGATAGGAAAGGGACAATCAAACTCATAGAGCCTGGAAGTATCGAAAGCAGCAAGCCTATCCCAATAAAAGTGACTTATGCCAATGAAGGTAACGTCCATTATAAAGTTCAAATCAGTACAACTATTTCGAATGCTCAGGGAGGCATCTTAGGCAAGGTAGGAAGCGAATCCGCTGCAGTCCTGCCTGGCTATTCCAGACAGCTTATCTCGGAATGGATTCCAGCCCACGACCTTCAGCCAGGCATATATAATGTGCTAGTCACCGCTTCTTTAGAGGATGGCACTGTCCTGGACGAAGCCCAGGGTAGCTTTGAGGTGCAACAGGCCTATGTACCGCCAGCCCCATCCAGCCCGGTGTCATCACCAACAACCTCAGTGGCACCATCACCAACCCCAACCGCAACCATGATAGGAAACCAACCTCCATCCGGGGCAGGAGTGAACTGGCCGTTAATTGGCGGTATAGTGGCTGGGGTTATAGTTGTTGCTTTACTGTTCTACTTCCTTGCCGTGAGGCGGAGGAGTTACTAGTTGTATGAAGTGGAAACTCGTTTGCTGTGTGATTTTACTGGCTTGCATGATACTACAAGCTATGCCAGTTCTGGCAGCAACCGGCACTACTACCGTCACTGGTACTATTTCTTTAGTAACCTCTGAAGTCTCTGTTGCCAATATCACAACAAGCAGCACCACCATTTCCTGGAAGACAAACGGCGATGCCACCTCCCAGGTATTCTACGATACCCAATTTCATGACGATATAGCCGACTACGCTTACCACACTGATGAGGATGCTACCCTTGTCTCTGAGCATAGCATTCCCTTAAGCGGGCTTGCCTCATCCACTACCTACCACTACCGGGTGAGGTCAGCTATTCCTGACACAGAGTTTATTGCCATTTCCGAGGATTACACCTTTACTACTTCATCATCTGCTTGCTTTATTGCTACCGCCGCTTATGGCACATCCACAGCAGAACAGATAAATATTCTGAGAGAGTTCAGGGACGAGGTCCTGTTGCCCAATAAAGTGGGTGCTGCGTTTGTCTCCTTCTACTATCGCGTTAGTCCGCCAATAGCTGATTTTATCTCGCGGCATGAAGTTCTAAGAACAATAGTGAAAGAGGGGTTCGTTGACCCTCTTGTAGTCATAGTAAGATTTAGCCAAAGCTTATGGGGTGAACCAATAAACCGGTCTGTGCTTGGTGGAATTATAGCCGCAGTGGTAACGGTAGGAGTAGTTATATTCTTCTGGATGAGGAGGAGGGTTGCTTAAGAAGACTAGAGAGAAAATATGAGGAGGCAAAAGGTGAAGCCCCTGAAGAGTGCCCGAAGCTGGATGACTGTCCGAAGATTAAGATGGTACTAGACAATGACCTTCTTGACTTCCAGTATGCCGGAATCGGGCGTAGATTCGGGATAAGCAAGGAGCCGGTGAGGCAAATTCTCAAGGGAAACCCTAGGCCACAAAAGCCAGACCTCCTCCCTGAGGCTATATTGACTACAATAACGACTCAACAAGTGGTATCACTATTGGTGGCAGGCCACTAACCAGTACTAGCACTGCTATAACCTTCAATTCTAAACTCATCATTTAAATCTATTTACTACCTTAATTACTGTGTGCCGTCAGCATTTATGGCACAACTTGCTAGCGGACATTCTAAGCACCTTACTAGGTAAGGCCAAGCCTTCCTCGATGTCTTGTTGTACTCTTCTCTAGCCCTAATGTTTTGAAGGTGTATTGTAATAAACAAACGCTTCTAGGTAAATAGAAGACCAATCCAAACCCTCCCCAGAGGGGAGGATAAAGCAATTGCTTTTTCTAATATAACAAAAGCTTGTTTTGTTACTTTGAACAATCTGGCTTCTTGTGTAGTAACAAGAGAATTAATTATTAAAGTAATTCATTCTATCCTATCCCTGACTACTGAATCCAATCAAACCTTTATATCTTTTCATCTGCTCTTGATCATTGCCGCATATTTTTCAATCCAAAATAGTAAAAGGTGGTACACCTTATGGGGGCAGGTCATGGATCCGTAACGATCTCCCAGGAAGTCCAAAAGGATATTGATGTTCCGAATGTAAAAATTCCTATACCTATCCAGGCAATTACCCTCAGAAAGGTTTTCATTCTCTACTCCTTATAGAGGCCAATTATTTCGAGACTTGGGCTACCTGTAACATAAATATAGTCATCCAATTTAATCGGACGTTCGATAGCAAGGATGGGGATTTCTACTGAGTCGAGTATCTTCGGGTTAGTCGGTTCGGTTATATCGATCACCAGCATTTCAAAATGGAAAGGCTCCTGAATTGCTCCTGATAGAAATGCTAAATTATCATAGATTGAAATACTGAGGGTTATTACCTCTGTATCGAGCTTAGCCACTTCTTTAATATTAGATGGATCGGTAATATCCAGTACGCGTAAGCCAGACTGTGCTGAGGCAATGAAGACATAGCTATCCACAACAGCAACATCAAAAAAAACGTCCAAGGTATCCCAGTCGGAGCCTGTCGTTGAATGACCTTCTATGCCAGTAGGATCAGCAAAGAAGCCTATCTCGTATGGCTCAAGCGGTGAAGATATATCCATTATTCTGAAGCCATCCTCACCGGTGCAGTAGAGTCTGTTATCTGAAGCAGCCCTGATGTTAGCCATCGGTGCAACAGCTACGGTCGCTGCAAGCTGAGGGTTAGATGGGTCAGTCACGTCTATTACCTGGATGTCCATTCTGGGATCATCGCCAGAATCTGACACATCGATGTAAAGATAGTTCCCAACCAGAAATATATTGGCCGGATTACTCCCAGTGTTTAGTATTGATAGCTGTTTGGGTGAACTTGGATCAGAAACGTCGACTATCCAAAAACTCCGCATCAGCCTAGCATACAGGGTTGTGCCATGCATTACGATGCCGTAAATCGGGGAACTCTCAGGGGCAACCATGGAAGCGACTTCTATTGGGGAAGTTGGGTCGGTAACATCGAGAACCGTAAGCAGGGTATCGTCCCTTGATGAATTCGGTTGGATTCCAACGAAGAGATAATCCCTACCGTCAATTGTGGCTGCTACGGCAGGACTGATGTTCTTGTTTTCTTCATGCTGCCAGGAGGATACAGTATGTAAATCCAGTGTGCGAGTTTCAGTGGTTGCTATAATGCAACCACCGAAAAGGAGAGTAAAAATAATAAGTAAAAAGAAATAACACTTTTTCATTTCTACCTCCCTTTTATGTGCTTATCTACCTGTTTGTCAATTTATACAATGAACTCATCAGGTTATTGCACCAACGGTAGGTGAGGCGCAGAGTATTATTCGTTCTATTAGATAAGTTTCTCTCCTATTCACTTACAATGTAAACCCTTGCAGTATACCCTAGTTTAATACCCGGTCCAAATTCTCCATAATCCAGTGTCAAGACAACCTGAGCATTTGATGGAAAATTGCCACTAACTGGGGATACCATAATTCGTTCATCATCTAATATCTCGATTGTCACGCTGACTTCATTGGCCGGATCAAATTCTGGAAGCGGTACCAGATAGAGACCATCTCTGGCAAAGACCTGTACGGAAGTATTCACCCATTCTCCATTGAAAGGTCTGAAAGGTCGATATGCCATTACGGCATTGTCCTTATCGCTGACTTTTATAGCAGAATTAAAATCTACAATAAAGGCAAAGTTAGTAAAGAGGATGCTATTGACCCCTTCACGAGTATCTAGTAATGTTTCCTCTCCGTCGGAAATGTTTCTTACATAGACCTGAACCCGCCCCTCTCCATGAGTTGCCCGGACCTCAATTGATCTGGCCTCCGTACTCTCGGCTTCTTCTCCATCAATCAGCGCGGTTATTAAAATGTCATGAGCCACCCCATCACCAGATTCAGAAGCAATGAAAGTGAAGTCCGATGTAATTCTATCCCCCTTCAAACCCAGCCGAACCTCGGCCAAATCTATCTCACCTTCGAAATCATCAACAGTTATCGTATACATAAGACGGGAATTAACAGTAACCTCAAAACCTTCGGTCGAATAGTCTTCAAAATAGCCATGGGTAACTGCTTCTATTTTTGGATCTTCCAATATGAAATAACCTTCACCACTTACCTCGGGTCCTTCAAGAATAATGGCTTCCTTACCTGCGATAAGATACACGTATTCTGAGGATCCTGCAAAGGGATTAGATATCTTCTCATTTGCCTTAAATACTGTGTATGAGGATAGATTGATATTCGGGATAATACGGAAACTGTCCCCCCTATCATCGGCTGCTAAACTCCAAACCTGGGAGGATAGCAGAGCTACCATAATAATTACTAGCATCGCCGGGATTGCTAGTTTCCAGACAGGTTGTTTGGACGATAGGAAACTTCTCGTAATGTTTATCCCTGCTTTTATCTTTTCAAACAATGTCGATGTTTGAGAGCCAGCTTTCGTTTTAAGTAGGACCTTCTCCAGCCAGTTTTTTCGGTTTGGTATTCTTATATCAGGGAGATCAGTGTTTTCTAGTTTGTTTATTAAGTCTTTCTTGTCCATCTTCCACCTCCATTTGATAAGAACTGCTATTTATTAAATGATTTCATTCTGTGCCATTATTTCCCTTAGTTTTTCAAGTCCCCTGTGTAAGAGCGATCTTATAGTGCCTTCCTTTTTGCCCAATATAACTCTAATATCCTTCGCCTGTTTTTTCTCAAAAAACCTGAGAACGATGACTTCCTGATATTTGGCCGGTAAATTAGAGATGTATGTATGAATAGACAAGAAATCCCCATATTTCTTAAATTGATCCTCGGCCTCAGATGTTTCCGTTTCAAGTGATGTTTTTAACTCACTTGTTGAATGTTTCAACTCCTCTAGCAGTAACTGTCTCCGTTTGTTTTCTCTGTGTCCATTAGTAATTTCATGGCCAGCGATTTGATAAAGCCAGGCGGAAAAAGGGATATCTCGCCAGTGGAAATGCTTAATGTTTTCTAAAGCCTTAAGAAATACCTCTGAAGTTATATCCTGGGCGGTTACAACATTAGCTGTTCTTTTGAGTATATAGCCAAATATACTGTCATGATACTCTTTATAAAGTTCACCAAAAGCTTGGGGATCATTTCTGGCTCTGTGGACCAGTTCTTCCTCTTGCTTTAAGTCCATATGGCACCAATATCATAACGAGAAATTAACAAAACGTTGCATTTAGACTTGATTATTGTACTATAATTATAAATGGACCAGTTTTGTTGGTTATTCTGCTGACCTGCCCCTCAAAAACGGAGCCAGTTGCAGCTATAGGCGCCACCCACTATTGGTCCCCTATCCGCCGCCAGATTACGGTAGGCGTCGGCCCGCATTCCAGCTTCAAGCCACTTTTTGCCGGCCGGGTTTGGGCTGGTTTGGGCGCAGACAGTCGTTTTCCTCTTGCAAAAGCCGCGGATTCGCGACACAGGGCTCCGCTCTATTCAAAACTTTTCTGGAGGCTGACGATGAAAACCGGCTAGGCCAGCCTGTTTTCCGTCGCCGTTTCGCGACGTGGGGCTCCTGGTGGCTGCCGGGGCAGTAGACGGGATTGGCCTTTGGCCAAGGCGGGGCATTGACAGCCGCCCGACCGGGGACTAGACTCAAGTTCCGAGATGTAGAATAACCTTAAAATAACATAGTGGTTTAGGGGCAGGGGAGATGACAAGGGCACTGGAATCGCTCAAGAAGGCGGTAGCTGGTGCCCTTTTTATTTGAGGTTGAGCCAGAAATACAATCAATTAAAAGGGGAGGGGGTGTGATATGGAGGACCAAACTAAGACAACAAAACAACTTGTAAAAGAGCTGGCAGAGCTACGCCAGCAGATTGCTGGATTACAAACACTAGAAGCGGACTACAAGCGGGCAGATAAAGCGCTACGGGCGAGTGAGTTGGAACTTTCCTCCATCTTTAAAAATGCACCTTTATTAATGATACTCGTGGACCAAGAACGACGAGTGCAAAAAGCCAATTACAGTGCAGTTAAGTTTTCCGGACGCGCGGCTGAGGATATGATAGGTCTTTATGGCGGTGAGGCACTTCGTTGTATCCATTCCAAGGATGACCCGAGGGGCTGTGGATTTGGGCTATATTGTAAAGAATGTCCAGTACGCCAAATCGTGCTTGATACCTTCGAGACAGGAGAAACCCATTATCGGGTGGAAGCCAAGCTCAAATTTACTACCAGAAGAGGAGATGTGGTAGTTCTACTATCTACAACACTCATTAGCCTGGAAGATGGCCACAGGGTGCTCGTGTGTATTGAAGACATTACCGAGCGCAAGCGGATGGAAGAGGCGTTGCGGGAAGCAGAAACGGAGCTAGAGCACACTATTGAAGTTGTACCGGGTATCATTGCTAAGGCAAATGCTCGTACCGGTTATTTTACAGACTGCAATCCGGCTTTGAGTAGCATATTGGGTTTCTCTTCTGAGGAGTTCTTGGCACGGCCATTTATCGAGTTTATTCATCCGGATGACCGTCAAAGTACTATCAATGAAGTGGAAAAGCAGCTTAAGGGCAACCCAGTTGCTAGATTTGAAAACCGATACATTTGTAAGGACGGGGCTTACAAATGGTTAGAATGGGGGGCAACAGCAGCTGACGAGAAGGGAGTAGTATATGCTGCCGCCACAGATATCACCGAGCGCAAGCAGGCGGAGGAGGCACTACGAGATAGTGAGCAGAGGTTTAAACAATTCTTTGATAACGAACCGAATTATTGCTATATGATTTCAACCGAAGGCACAATAATCGATGTAAATCAAGCTGCACTAAAGGCATTGGGTTACAAGAAACAGCATCTAGTAGGTCAGCCTTTACAAACTATATACGCTCCCGAATCACACCAGAAAATGAAGCAGAATATGGTGAAGTGGAAAAGGACTGGAGTAATCAAGGATGTAGAAATGGTCATAGTATCAAAGGATGGAAATAGACGCACTGTTCTCCTGAGTGCCGATTCAATTAGAAATGAGGAAGGAAAGATACTGTACTCCGTGTCCGTACAAAGGGACATTACCGAGCGCAAGCAGGTGGAGGAGGCGCTGAGAGGGAGCGAGGAAAGGTTTAGGGCACTGGTAGAAACCACAAATGACTTCATTTGGGAAATAGATACAAATGGCACCTACACATATTGCAGTCCGCAAATCAAAGAGTTATGGGGATACCTACCAGAAAAGATGATCGGAAGAACACCGTTCGAGGTCATGGCACCCGAAGGTAGAGAACGTTTTGCCGACGTATTCCGTACCATGGCATTGGCTGAAAGTCCTTTTCAGAACTTAGAATCTAGCAGTTATGCCAGTGATGGCCGGGTCATTACATTAGAAACCAGTGGAGTACCTTTTTGCGACTCTAATGGTATATTCAGTGGCTACCGCGGTATATCCCGCGACATCACCGAGCGCAAGCAACTAGAAGAAGAGCTCCGGAAGATGGATAAACTTGAATCTGCAGGCACCCTCGCCGGCGGCATTGCCCACGACTTTAACAATATCCTTACCGGCATCGTAGGCTATGTCGGCCTGGCAAAGAGAGACGCGAAATCAGGAAGCAAGGCCGAAGAAAGGTTAATGAAGGCAGAAGAGGCATGTTTGCGGGCCAGTGACCTGACCCAGCAACTGCTGACTTTGAGCAGTGGTGGAATACCCGTAAAAATAACAACCTCCATCTCGAAGTTACTCAGGAATACGGCGGCCTTTGCTCTCAGCGGTTCTAATGTTAGATGCGAGTGTCTCCTGCCGGATGACCTTTGGCCGGTGGACATTGATGAAGGCCAGATAAGCCAGGTCATAACCAACTTGGCTATCAATGCTGAAGAAGCTATGCCTGAAGGGGGAGTGCTCAACATAAGTGCCAGAAATACTGTCATCAGGGGAAGAGGCGCCTTGCCACTGGACCAGGGTAAATATGTGGAAATAACGGTAGAAGACCATGGTACTGGCATACCCAAGAAGCATCTGGCAAGGATATTCGACCCCTATTTCAGCACCAAGCAGAAAGGGAGCGGCCTGGGCCTGGCCACTGCCTATTCCATCATCAAGAACCATGGTGGCCACATTGCCGTCGAGTCCAAATTAGGCGCGGGCACAACCTTCCATATCCACCTTCCCGCATCCAAGGAGCAACTGCCCATTGAAGAGAAACCAGCAGCAGAAGCACTTGTTTCGGGCGGAGGCAGGATTCTAATAATGGATGACGAAGAGAGTATCAGGGAGTTACTCCGTGAAGAGTTGACCGACGTGGGATATAAAGTAGAACTTGCTAGTGATGGTGCTGAGGCAATCAAGCAGTTTTCAAAAGCCAAAGGGTCGGGCAAGCCGTTTGATGCCGTAATTTTAGATTTAACTGTTCCCGGAGGAATGGGGGGCAAGAAGGCCATCGAGAAGCTGCTTGAAATTGATCCCAGCGTTAGAGCACTCGTTTCCAGCGGTTACTCCACCAACGCAGTGATGGCGAAGTATAAGAAATATGGTTTTAAGGGTGTTGTGGCTAAACCATACAGAATCGAGGAGATATCAAAGGCACTGCTTAGCATACTAAAGAACAAGTAACCCGCCACCCAAAAACGTAGCCAGTTGCAGTTATAGGCCCCACTCCCTATTGGCCCCCTATCCGGCGCAGGATCACGGGGGCCGTCGGCCCCTTTTCCAGCTCAGGCCCACTTTTTTCTGGGCCCTATCTGGGTTGTTTTGAGTTCCTATGGGGGCTTCTGTAGAGAATGCCTTGACCTGCCCCCAGTATGCACATCTTTTCATTACGCAAAGGATTTGTTTGTTCCGTTAGTTGCACAAATTAGCGTTTTGTTACCTTAGGCTAAAAAGGTTCCTTTTTTGTACTGGATTTACTAGCTAGTTGTTAGCTTTAATTTTAACACTCTTTTTGGCGGATCTTTTTAGCAGATAACGAACCATCCACCAGCATTTTGCTACATGGAGCCATGACGTGGAGCAATAGCGACAGTTTAAAAGGGATGTCTTAGTCTGCCAAAATTCGGAGTCTTCTGCGAGGTAGTTCTCCATTAATGAGAGCGTATTTTACTACTAAATACGGATAACCTGTTATCGTTTCGAGTTCACGAAGATATTCTTCATCTACAGGGTTGATATTGGCATCTAAAGCCCATGATCTCCCCCCCTTGAACTTCAGTTTATAATGGCTGCCGCCTGTAGGTCTTTCCAGTACGTAAGAACCTATGGTCATATAATTACGAATAACATCGTTGAAAGAAACGTTTTTGTTTCTTATATCGGTGTTAACAACCCATTCGTATGCATCTTCTAGTATTGATATGTCACCTGGTCCCAAAAGTGGAAACACTCTTAATTTCTTTGGGTTAATATAGCATTTTGAATGACCTGTGCAATATGCAGACTCACAAGCGATACCAATGAAGAACTTATTATTTAAGCAATGCCGATCGTGTTTACTTAAGAGTTTTCCAACTTCATCAGACCAAAAGTCAATTAAACCTTGTGATTGGCATCCCTCAGGGATTGGATGTGCGTAATATCTAGTTATATCTGACAGATCTAAGCTGATTAAGGATTCGTGCTGCTGGAGAAACCATTGGTGGAGCAATCTATAGATTTCCAGTAATATTGTATATTCCTCTCTAACGTTCCAATCGAAATTTTCGACCAGTTCTGCTAATTGTGGGGTTAATATGAGATGCACTTCATCGCACTTAATTTGTTCTGAAATTTTGGCTAATGTATCCACAACCTGATTTAGTTCAAGTCGATTCCTGGGGAAACTCTGGTCTAGTATTACTGGTGAGCAACAGATTAAAGGTGGCACTTTAAGTTAATAAACTATCCTTTAGTATTGCGCTCTCTGATTCTCTTCTGAGCACGTAATAATCCGGTAGCAAGATTGGCTGCCTCACCAAAGAAATCACGTGGCCAACGTGGTATCGTGCCATCTGCTTTGATGTCTAGTCCCAGTATACTAGGTCTATTACGCACTATGTCTATGAAGTATACTTTTGTATTCGAAGAGAGATTTCTTGTGACGTCATTAGCAGTACGAACCCTTATCGCGTTTACGATGTGTTCGCTGTGAGTTTCAACTATAACTTGTTTACCAGCGTGGAGCATGGAAATAAAGAAATCGGCTATTCTGACCTGTAGTGCGGGATTCAAATGAAGCTCTGGTTGCTCAACAATGATAGTACTACCTTTAGGTGCCATCAAACCTCTTACAAGAATCGGTAATATTTGTGAATAACCGAAACCTGAGTCAGCTAGAGAGTGAATAGAAATACCTCTGATGCCTTTTAATCCGATTTCCACTAGTGCCGATTTGTGTGTAGAAGCTTCGTATTCCCCTTTTTTGGATGAATAGTACATCATTCCGGTACGTAGATAATAGAGCCAACCATTTAAGGCTTCAGAAAGGCTCTCTAGGATTGGTGTAACTAACTTTGGTGGAGTATGAAATACCTTGGGCTCTTCAATAACACCACCTAATAAATAAGGAAGGAATTCGCCTTGAGGATCTAGGTCGGCGGTAATATCAAAGTTGGTTAAGTAATATCTTTTTGCAGGAGCTCTTAAAGGTGCAATATAGTGAATTCGACGTAAATTCTTGACAAACGTTTGCATTGAATAAGATATGTAACTTGGTAAATTAAGGGTGGAAAAAGCTCGTTTCATACTCGAGGAACTATCAGGTATTGATCTTAAGCTCCTTGTGAGTATTAACCCATCAAGTTCGACGTCTAAAGAGATAGTACTTTGTCGGGAAGATGTTTTCAATTTCAACAAGTCTCTGTAATCTTCAGGTATCTTGGCTGTCGGTATCCGTATTTGATATGTAGTTGGTTTATTGGTAGCAGATTTTACGGAACGTATTTCCCATGACGATAATGTTTCATCGTCTACTGAAAGTTCCCACTGAGAATTCTCTAGCATTCCATCATAAAATGCAGTTTTTATCTCCCCTGCTTCATCCGGGGCTCCTTTGTTTTTTGAAGCAGCAAAAACAAAGGAGCATTTCAATTTACAGGCTATTCTTTTTGATTTTCTGTATCTGCTAGGTAATTTCTTTTGGTCAAAGAGTTCTCTTAAAGCATATTTTGGGTAATTGTCTTGTATTTCTAAATTTATCTCGATGTTTTTATTAATATCATTATTTGATACAAAAGACTGATAATTACCAAGATCTACCTGAGCACCTGTAAATCGAAGTATACCTGGTCTGTTACCGTAACTCTCATAGAGGCCCTGGCTTTGCCTTAGCAGTAGAAAGGTTTTGAGCACAGTAGACTTGCCGCAACTATTATTTCCGCAAAAGACAGTCAAGCCGGGAAAAAGAAATTCTGCTTTACCATTGTCAAAGAGTCGAATATTATTTATGTATAGAGATCTAATCATCCTTGCACCTAAATATAAAGATACTATGAATTAATAGGATAGTTCATTTCATCACAAAAACAGTGTATTGTCAATAAGAATTGATTGAAATCGCTAACATTTTACCAGAGAAAAGATATCATGAATTTGAGAGCCATAACACAGAGCGGAAAGAATTTGCCAGACCTGAAAACCGTTGTTACTAAAAACCAGCAACCTAGTGGTTAATGGCCACTAAAAATGGTCCACCTAGAATAAGTTAAAAAGCAAAGCTAAATTCCCTACGAGGATTATGAGCAAAAAAGGAACCTTTTTATCCCTATCCAACAATTCGCTACATTGTTCCTCCTGATGCGTGCTCCAAAAGGGCACCTGTTGCACCGCAACGTGCGGGGATATAAAATCGGTTATGCTAAAATGCCTCGTTCTCTGGTAAAGACATTGGCAAAAGTGAAAATAGACCTGGTCCGGCGGGTTAGGATACGTCAGGCCATTTTGAGGAGATTAGAATATGGCTGCAAGGGGTGATAAGCCGCGGACAAATATCCAACTTGATTTATTTCGACTCCGTCGGGCTCGTCAGTTGTTCGTGCCCAATGACTCGACGGATATTCTCATCACCAGTCTTGAAGGGCTCGGGGTAGAACTCAGCAATCGGGCAATGGCCATTGGGAAAACACAAGGTCTTAGCCCTGCAATGCGTGAATACATAACCCGCGCCGGCACACTGTCTGCGGCAATCAGTTACGCATCCCACCGATTGTCCGAGGTTATGACCAGACACCAGCTAATTGGCTGGATGAGGCATGCGCTCGCCTACGAAACACAACCTGATGTATTTGCCCAAGCCTCAGATCCAAAAACTATGCGGTGGCGGATATTCATGGGACTTGCCATTAAGGATTTTCACATAGATATCGCTAGTCTTATGGATGCTCTTGCTCCAGTCGTCATTCAGACCGAGAGTAAGCTCGCTTCGAAGGACAACGACATTCTTCCAGGCTGGGCGGATATTGACGGGAGAAAGAAGCGCTCAAAGCACAGAGAGCAATTACCTGATGAACTCCGCGACATTGTTGATAGCACAAAGCGTTGGTGGCCTGCCATAAGGACAGTCCGCCACTTGGTCACTCATCGGAAGCATGACAGGATTATTTTCGGCAATTCTGAAGATGGGCTGTTGTTTCAGGTATATGACCGATCCAGGAGTCCCAGCATACTGCTTCCACAAGTGCTCTATCAGGAAGGCCATAATGTTGTAGATTTCGATCTCTATTCCGCGTTTGTTATTGCCGAAGTGGTGACATTGCTCGATGACCTTGGAACTGCCATAGCCTCTAAGTTGCGGGTTTCACAAACAGGCATCGCTCAGATGAGCATTCGAGTTGTCGAGAAATCCGTAGCTCAATCCATTGAGCGTCTCGCTCAGTTGACAGGTTAGGCTACTGGGAATGATATCGGGTAACAATAGTCAGTTATGTGCAATGGTAGTTCAGCGTATCAGCCAGTCATGGCGTTAGGTGATGCCAAAGATCGGTTTCAGATAGGTGTCATCTGTTGTAGAGTCAGGGAAGAGTATGTGTTTTGTAGCGAAGTCACTGCGACTCCACATGCCATCGCCATAGTGATCCCAAAGAGTGTTGTAAGGAGTGGCTGAGATGATGTATGAGTCTAAGCTCACATTGTTCAAACCAGTTTTGATTGCCCACGTGTTTGATAAGACAGTCAGGTGCTCATGCAGCTTTGCCTTATCGCTTACCTCGTAAGCTTTTTCCAATAACATCCCGTGCGGCTCAATAAAGACAATATGTTGCTGGTCGCCTTCTTTGACCCATAGAATAAAGTCGGGAAAGAAACCTTCGTTTTCGAAGAAGCCAATACCTTTACCCCGACTGAGGTTGCGAAGGAGGAATATCTCTTTTGTTGCCAGTAATTTATTCGCTTCTTGGTGAATGAAGCTACGAATGTCATGCACGAATCGTTCCTCACTGGGCTTTAGCCCTGGTGGGTCACTTTTGACTTTATCACCACGTTCTACTATCAAGGGTTGATATAGGTGGCGATCGAAGTGGATATTGGGAATCTCACGTGTCTCGGTTTCGTAAATACGCTTCCCTTCATCAAGAAGTTTCTTTACAGCCTTAATTAACTCGGCCTCTCTGTGGGGAATGCGTAATGTATAATTCCGAAAATTGCTGTTATCGGTATCCAGAACACCGTAAACCATGTTATTGGAGTCCCACCTTTCCTGACAAACACGGTAGTACTTCTCGACATACTTGCGTAGAATGGATATGATGGTTTCCTTTAGTAGATCTACCTCCGCAAACGATTGTGGTTTGACTGCTCTCTCGTCAGATACCAAACGATAGATACTTGGGGCCCCAGTCTCGAGTAATTTTCGAGGCATGTCTCGCTGGATGATCAAGTTTGCGAAGCCCCTCTCCTCTTTGTATTCTAGTAGTTTGATATAGACAACCTTCCAGTCAACCAAGTCCAGGCTTTCTGTCGGGATAATCTGTTCCTGGCCAGCCTTCATTGCCGTTGTTGTAAGCCTGCCGGACTGGCTGCGTATGGATTGTACTTTCAAGGATAAATCTAGGTTTACTCTCGCTGCCGCGTCAGGAACGACAAACACGTGACACTCAGTAGCGAAGTCTTTATCCTCAGGTAAACACGGTACTATTAACCCCTTGCCTAAAAAGTCCTCATTCGGCTTAATTGCCAGTGGCAGTTCTATATGCCCTTCGGTTTCTACTCCCTCACGCTCAAGATACTCCCGGAACTGTGCCATGTAGTTGGCCCTGACTGCGAAGATATTGAGCGTCTCCAGCAAACGTATGTGGTCTGGGTGCTCTCCATCTATGGCACTACTACGTTTGAGGCTAAGGTCCATCCCACGCAGGCGCACACCTCGACCAAAGAGCTGGATAATCTCTGATCCCTCAGTCCGGCCAATATTCAGCAGGCCCATGTTGGAAACACGCCAGCTATTCCATCCCTCCATAAATTTCTTTGCGCCAATAAGGATGTTTATCTCACTGGTTGGACTATTAATACCTTCGAACAAGGAATCCGAAATAACGTCATCCTCTATGTTAATTCCAGCGCCGTCCGCCTCCACTAATTTCTTAAATGTGCCGGTATCGCCAATATAGATGAGGCCAAAGTAATCCTCCGAGCTTCCAGCCCGGAGACCCAGTTCACCGGTCCTGCCTCGTATATCACCCACATGGAGTTGACCACCAGCGGGAGCATGAAAGACGCTTGCAAGTATGCCATAATAAATAGTCTCTGCGTCTTGCCTTGAGCCGCGGAGGTACTCAAATCTGCCAGCGAATACATCCTCCCCATACGCATCTATCAGCCCAGTTTTGCCTTCAACTATCTTATGGATAGCTTCAATTGCCCATCCATTCTTATTCTCGAGGAAATGATGCAGGAAACGGGCAACAGTGAGTACGTCTGATCGCTTCTGGTGATTCTCCGTGTAAACTGCGTTTACGCTGCTGCCCACAAATACCCACAGCGGTCTATCCAGATTATACGGGCGCAACTCGTCGTCCTTTTCCTGAAAACACCGCTGCTGCTCGTAAAAGCTCAGCAGGTTTCCCAGTAGCAATAGCTCAGTGTTCTCTTGAGTGGTCTCCTCTCGCAGGTTCAGGATATGGAAGTCCTTACCATAGCCGTCCCCATGGAAGTATCGATATGAATAATCAAAGGCTATAGCCTTGCCGTATTCGTCCGTCAGCGAACTTTTGCGGGAAGCAGTCAATGCCTGGCCAAAAGTAGCGCTGTACTCGAAGGTGAAGCCGGTCTGCCCCAGAGCGTCACGGAACTTTCTCCAGGCCTCTCCACCGGAGCCTTTGTGCCCCTCGTCTACAAATATCAGATTATTCCCTTCAAAGGCCTCTACAGGTACGCTTGCGCCTCCACCGCGCTTCTCCTGGACCAGCTTGGTTATTTCAATGACACGTACCGTATTATGGCCAAGCAGCCCTAGACCGCTTTCTTCAAGAGTGAACCGCTCACAGGGGATGGAGGAAGCCATCATCTCATCCATATGCTGCTCGGTAAGCCCTTCGTTTGGTGTGATGAGCAGTATATTGTCCAGTGGCTTGTGGTTGTAGTGAAGGAACTGCTGATAGTTTATGTGCATAATCAGCGTCTTGCCGCTGCCGGTCGCCATCCAGAAGGCGAGCTTGTTCAAGTCTATCTCACTGAACTGGGGATCGGGTATATCTCCGATGGGCTTGTGTGAGTTGCGATCACGCACAAAAACATTCAATGACTTTAACATATTACCGGGATGGTTGAACCGCCAGTCCAGGAATACTTCTGCATATAGTAGTGCCAGGTGTTGAAAATAGCGCAGGATAATCGGCTCGGGCCGGCGCTGATTGATTGCGCCAAGATGGTGACGGATATTCTCATCGTAACGGTCTAGGTCAACCAAGGGGATATTCAGCTTATCACCTCGGCCGACAAGCCGGTGGTAGATAAAGCTCCGTCCATATGGGTCGAAGCCTTCGTCAGCCTCTTTCATATCCGAGAACAGTTCTTGGTTGCTCTTGTAACCAAACAGGCTATTTAGCCAAGCAAGCAGCACCAGCCGTTTTTCCAGCTTGATGTATTCAGTGCGCCTCGTTGCCGTGACCATAGGCTACAGACCCCCGAACATACGGCTCTTGAAGACACTCTCCAGCGCCCGCGCCTTTGGGACGTAGCTATCCCCGTTTACGAAAACCTCGTCAACCCCTTCGGTAAGCTTCTGCTCTTCCACGAACTGCTTATCCCGTTCGTAGTCCGTCTTTTCCCATCCAGTCGTCTCGCGCCAGATAACCACGATCTCACGGTGGTCGATGGTGCCCCGATAGACGAGGTAATGACGTTCTTTATCCTGGTAGACGCATCGTGTTTTGACGTTTAGCCCAAGTAGGTAAGCAAAAGTCTCCGGAATATCAACTGGCTTTTGCTGCGCCTCCCCGCCATCACTTACGGTGAGCTTGTAGCTGAATGGACTGGCGAGTTTATCAACGTTAAGCAGCGTCTCACTCCCTTTTGCCTCCCAGGCCAGCATGTACTTCAACAGGTAATCATCAAAGTCATACAGCGTCTTTGGAGTATCCGGGAATGTAATATTATTCAGGGCGTCTTCGTAGCTCTCAAGACGGATATATTTTGTGATACGTGGGCTGCGTTCTGCCTCTTTTGCGGTAGCCATCCGGGCAGGCTTCCCATCTTTCCACTCGGGTGTGAATGTCACCTTCTTTATGCGAGGAAGGAGAACAGCGTCGAAATGGTTCGCCATTTCGACGAGGATACATTTGCGTCGTCCGCTATCTGCACGATTAAGAGCTATTACAGCATGGAAGTTGGTGCCAGAGCCCGCGAAGAAATCCAATATTACATCGCTTGAATCATTAGAAGCTGCGCCGATAAGTTCCTCATAAAGCGAGACTGGATGACAGTATGGAAATTCAAGCCCAAGATTGTCAACATCAGTCTTACCCCTTCGCGCATCCTGTATTATCGATGATAGCTGTCGTTTAGACTCTTTAGTCAAAAATACTTTGCGCCGGGGTTGTATAGTTTCATCTGCGCCGAAAATGATCTCGTCTTTTATTATCAAGTCTCGTAATGTCTCAGGAGCTCGCGACCAACCATTGCTAGGGACAGGACACTCCTTCTTTGTAGCAGGATGAACCAACGGAATGTAAAATTTGAGATTGGTTCGTGGCTCTGGAGCACCCATGGCAACGCTCTGATAAACTCTGCTGTCATCATTAATATAACGATAAGCGCGTTCACCCCCGGTGAAATCGCTCTGTGCATCGATCCATTTAGCAAATTCACGCCTTACACGTTCGGTCACACCGCCATACTGCTTGATTAGAGAATGTGCCTTTGCTAAAATCATTGGTACATTCGCACTTCTCAAATAGACTGGACTCTCATCTCGTGTCCGCCAGATTACATATTCATGTTGGGTGGCCACGCCTTTTCGTCCAAGCATCGGGTTCTTTTTGTCCCATACAATTGTTCCAGCGTTAGGGATACCCGTACGCTCAAATAATAGGTGAAGCGACTCATATTCATTCTCATCGATATGGCACAGGAATGAACCATCTTTAGAGATAAGGTTAATACCTGCCTGAATGCGGTCCTGCATCATCGCTAACCAACTTGAATGCTGATAGTCGTTTTTATAAATGAATCCGCTTGTCTGAGTATTGTAAGGCGGATCAATGTGGATGCTTTTAACTTTTTCGTGGTACCTTTCCAGCAGTAAATTGAGAGCCTGTAAGTTTTCGCCATGGATTAGTAGGTTGTCGGTAATCTCATCCAGATTTTCAAAGCTTGCCAGCAACCTATCTTTGAACTGCTGGTTAAAGTGTTTCGTGTCAATAACTAATGTTGGGTGTTCATTAAGAGTAGCAATGCGACGTTCTCTCCGGTTTTTCGCAGCCGATGTGAAAAGGTTCGGCTGCTCCTCGTCAAGGTGCAGGAGTTCTTTCCACTCCTGCCATTGGGCCTCGCAGGCGGCAATATCAGCATAGAAATCATTAGGGATGTTAGCCATGGTAATGCAATATTGTGTCTCCAGGATAAACTTCTTCTTCTCGAAAAGCCTCTTTTGGAAGTCCTCAATCTGAGCGAGAAACTCAATGACCCGGTTGCCTATAGATCTGATAATGTGCATAATCTGAAACCAGCCTTCGAAGCGGGGCTCACCGGCGGCTTCTACTTCGTCAAGGTTTAGCACTTCATTTTTCAGGTAAAAGTCCAGCTCATGTGTGAGGAAACCCTTAAGGTTCTTGTGGACAAAGAAGTCAGAGGTGTTGCGTCTCGTATATCGCCTGAGATGATGTTCCAGGAAACTCACCTGCCCGTCGGTGGTGGTATGATGGGTGCCTACGAGCGCCGGCAAGGCACCACTTTGTTTCTGTAATCTGGCTGGAATCGCATTTAGAGCCTCAGTAATGATTGCATCCTGCTGGTTACGCTGACCGTATTTGATGTCTTCTTGTTGTGTCAATGGCCGGTATTGGAGAGGAATAGTTATTTCCTTGCTCTTCGCATCAAACATCACATCTTGTGGTACAGGCACGAAGAATCGCTTATCTCCCTTGATGTTATCCTTCTCAACATTCGCAGTTACAAGCATAAAGTGGACACTAATGCCATAGGGAGATTTGAATCGATAGTCATTAAAATATTCACCGGTTTTAACGTAGTATTGGTCGTTATTCGCCCAGTGCAGGTAGACCTCCTCGCCGTTGTAGGGAATGGCATACTTCTCCCTCCGACTATAGCGGCGCTTGGAAAGGAAATCCCCGTTATCATAGTAGCGACTGAGGAAAGTGTACAGGTGGTTGAAGATTATTACTTCAAAGGCAGGGCGTTCTTGTGCTTGGGAAGCCCGAGCTTGGAGCTCCAGATAATGTTTACCCAGCGGTGTTTCGTGGTAGGTCTCATCCAGACTGCCGTCACCATTAAGTGCAGCCTCCCCCAATGTCTCACTGATTTGGGCTGCTACTTCCTTCAACTCTGATGCTGCCTGAGACTGGCTGGCAAGCATGCCTGAAGTTAGCTCTTTATCGACCGCCTCGATTAAATCTTTCTGAATGAATTGCTCAATGGCGTCCCGCTTCAAGTTCATAATGCGGTAGATACCGAAGTCAAGGTCAGCCGAGCCGAACTGAAAGAGTTCTCTGAGTAATCCCTGGAGTTTATCCCTTGGTGATGACATATTTCTGCTCACTCCTGGGTAATCAATCTGCCTTATGCAAAGTATATAACAAAGTAACGCGGGATGGAAGAATGGTTATTAGCAAAGAGGATTGCTCCCAGAGAGTGGTTAAACTTTTCGTCAGATTGTATAGTAGCAATCTAGCCCAGTAAGGACTATACCTTCCCCTGTGTTAGAGATATAATGAAATCAAGAACATGTGTGACAAAGTCATCAGGGAGGTGTGCCATGGTTGACAATGTGAGACCTTCGGAACAGGAAGAGTTACGTGGAGCTCGAATCCAAATCTTAGGCACTAATCCGGACGCTCCAGAGAAAGGAAGAATATTCGTCTGGACCAAAATGGGTTGGTTGGAGCGTTTAGAGGGACCGTCGGGAAATGTAGCTTTTACTCATGTAGCCGACTCGGAAGAAGAATTGCGGGAATTGATTTCACGGGATAACACCCAAGTAGATTTAAGTGAACTGTGTGGTAAGTATAGAGAAATGGTCTCTGAGGAATTCATAGAGCAATCCCGATCCTATTCAGATTCTCCTGAAGATTCGAGCGAAGAGCCCGATGAGGATGACCAAGAATACCATCAGCATGGCTTATGACTGGGGTCTCTCGCAAGATATCACCTCACCGAAAGGGAAGTCGATATGCGAAGGCTGGGAACGGATACTCGAACAAGATAATCTGCGCACCTTTTTAGTGGTATAATCTATACAAGCGTTATAAACGTTGGTGTTTTATCATGCCCAGCAAGTTTACAATTGGCGATAAGGTAATGTATAAGGATATAGGTGGAAAGCCCCTAGTCGGTATGATAACTAATATCACTGAAGATGAAAGCGGCGAACCCACTGCTTATGTTGTTCAATTAGATGATGGGCCGATACTCGCTTGTAGTAGCGGTGAGCTTACCCATCTAGATTTGGATAAACTGTAAGCCCCTGTAGGACTTACTTAACTCCAGCTAGCTCAGGAAATTGGCTATAGAAAAAGCATTGTGGTCGAAGAGGTAAAAGCAGCAAGTTGATTTATGGAGTGATGGTTATTTCTCGAACTTTTCTATTTCCTCCTCAACTTCTTCAGCGCCTTCTTTGTAGAATTTCTTTTCATCTGGAGCAAGCTCATAGAGGAGCCTCAGGAACTCCCCAGCATGTACCCGCTCTTCATTAGCTATGTCCTTGAGTACAGTAACAGCTAGTTTATTATCCGTTGCTTCGGCTAGTTGCATATAAAGTTGAACGGCTTCGTACTCGGCAGCAACCATAAAACGTATACCTCGAATCAATTCTTCATGGTTTAATTTGCGTCCATTAGATAATCCAGAAAATGCGTTACCAAAATCAGGCATCAGACACTCCTTTTAGTTATTTAGCTTAGTATAGCAACTGAATAATTGAAAAGTCATAAAATCAAGGAGAAAAAAGTCACAAAGCTATGACTTTTCGAGCAACCACCAAAATAAGGCACAACTTCAGAACTGTGCCCGTAAAGTGACCTGCCCCCATAAAGGTGTACCACTTGTTAAGTTAGAGTTACCGGTATTGTAGCCTCACTGTTACAAAGGTGAATTCCAACTACAGTAATCATACTACCTATTAGCTAGAAACACCCGAGCTGGCAATTGTGGATTTTTAATTCTCGAAGACTCGCCACATCCGAAATTGCCATCGGAGTTGACTTCAGCCGTTGAGCTAGATCAAACACGTTGGCACATGTAAGTTCATTGTTCTCCTTTAAAGCGTTAAGCTTGGAGACAATCTCGTCATCGAGATCCTCGTAAGCCGAGTTATCATGGATAGTCTTGTCTACTTTAAAGCAACCGATCTGACAATTCGTGACGCGAATACCAAGTCTATCAGTCATTTCCCCGACAGCAACTTTAGGAACCTGAGCCTCTTTGGCAATTTTAAAGGCCACAGCACAGGGTAAATAGCCGTCTTTTAATGATACTTTCACCGTGTCTTCCAACTGTAAAAGCACTCCATTGGAAAGCTCCCCAGGATTTTCTTGTAGATGAATCCTTGTCTTCTTCTTTTTTCGGTCAGCTTCGCCAAAACTTCGCATTAGCTGAATTCCTCCATATAATAATTTGTGTATGGGTGAGATGGGATATGGAACAGAGCTGCTTGATTCACATCCTTCTTAAGTTTATCTCCTCAGCTGAGAATATACAAACGTTCCTTTTTACCAAGTAAACCAGTAAAAAAGGAACCTTTTCCCGTATCAAACATTCCGCTATATTGTGCAACTGAATATATGACCTGCCCCCCCTTTTTCTTTAATCGCCAGTCTAACACAAGAACTGGCTCCGTTTTTGGGAGGCAGGTCAAGGTTGCTATTATCCAGATTCCACGGCTGCTTTAGAACGTTTAGAAAACAGAATCAGGGCACCGATAGCCAGTAGTAATAAGTTGCGGCCAGCCATGATAATCACCGGAAGAGTCTCAAAGCGTGCAAATGGAGTGTAATTAAAAGGGTATATGTATAGTGTAAAAACGCCGGCTATAAGGAACAGGATAAATATAAGATTACTACGGCGAATGTTTAACAGGGGCAGCAAAGGGCAAAGCCATATCATATATTGAATGGAAAAGACCTTGCTGCTCAACAGGAATGCGATAATAACAAGAATAGCATATCGCAACAGCATCCCTTCTGTTTCTGCCATAGGAGTTTCAAGGCTTGTGATGTTATTTTGCCTTTTCTTTAATTGGAAAGCAAAGAGCAGGTATAAAGCCATGAATATAACCGCCATAATGTAGAAAGATGCTTCGGAAATATTATCCGCCAGTGGAGAGATAAGATTGTACGAGCCGTATGAGAACCCGCCCTCTACCTGCGTTAAGCCCAGAAGTTGTCCTATCATTATAAACGAACCATAAATACTTTCGGCGTGGAGGCCGCGCTCCAAGTGATGACTGATAGAGCCCCAGAAACCCTGGGCATCTATAATAACCCAGGGGATAGCTACTATAAAAATGACAGCCAGAAAGACGGCAACGCCTTTTACCAACTGGCTGTATTGCTTCTTTACAATGTGCCATATTACAAAAAGTGGAGCTATAACAAGCGGGTAGAGTTTAACCATTACGCTCAAGGCAAGCATAACCCATGCAGTATTGTTCTTCCCCTTGATGAAAGCAGCCAGCGCTGCCAGTACCAGCACCGCCGGCACCAGGTCATAACGCTGGACAACGATCGGCCCTGCCACAATTGCAATAAAAAAGGTATAAACCGTGAGAGAACGTACCGTCGATATATTAAGACGCCGTGAAATATAAACTATAAGAGCCATTGCTATTAAATCGAAGAGAAATATCTCTGTGGCGAAAGCTATGAAATATGGAGACAGGTCACGGAAAATCAATGCAGGTATGATAATGATAAGAAGTGTTAATGGTGGGTATTCGAATGCAAAATCGCTGTAGGGTATCTGCCCGTTAAGTATATTGTGGGCTATTATATATTCAGCTTGCCACGGAGCTGGATATTCATAGTGAATCCAGCTCAGATTTACAAAGATGCATAGGAAAAGTACTGCGTGAACAGCAATCCAGAATGCCGGGCTTTGGGCGACTCCGTGGAGTTTATGTAGATTCTTTTGTAAAAAACCGTATTTCATTCCCTTCACGCGGGCTCAATGCTAATGCCAATATGGGAACATGTCAATCGGGTGGCGATCATACTGAATTCCTCGACATCCTGCCCATTTCAGGATTAAAATACCCCCCGGAATGAGCACAAAGAAACTAGTAAGAACAAATGCAGTATATTGGGGTGTCCTTCTTTTTGTCATAGCCCAGATACTCACCTTGCTGGTTGTTTCTCGTATAGATCCATTCCTGAGTGCCAATAACATCTACATACCGAGCCAACCACCTCAGGCGATATCATTATGGCCTGGGCAAGTGACATTGCCATCTGGGGAGATTATCGAAACGCCGGCATTTTCATCATTGGGGCCGGTTCTGATCTATTTTTTTGCTGTAGTGGTCGTGATTGGTCTGGTGCTCTCCTTGATTCCTCTTTCGGCGTTGAGGTTTGCTATTAGACTCTTGTTCGCCTTCTTATTTAGTTGGGGCGCATTCATCATACTTGTTCTTTACTTACCTCTCACGTTCGCTATTGCCATAGCTGCTGTTGTTGGAATAGTCTGGTTCTTGTTACCCCTTGTCTGGTTCCATAATCTAGCCTTGATTCTAGCGCTGGTAAGCTTGGGGGCAGTGTTCGGTAGGTTTATTACGCCTTGGACAGTGATGATCCTTATGTTGGTATTGGCAATCTATGACTTCATAGCAGTTCGTTTTGGCTTTATGCTCTGGATGGCTGACAAGCTGTCACAAACTAATGCATTGCCTGCAATCATCATTCCCAAGAATTATTCTGAGTGGGGTTCAAACTTGAAACAACACGAGTCTATGAATTTATTAGAGACGAAGCCTGCTGACAGGAAATACTCCGTACTGGGCGGTGGCGACATCGCCTTCCCCTGCCTGCTTACTGCCTCCGTTTATTTTTCCCAGGGTCTAGTCCCGGGAGTTATCATAGCCGTATCCGGATTCCTTGGGTTAATTGGCGCTTATTGGATTCAGGCAGCTCTTTTAAAGGGGAAACCCATGCCTGCTCTACCACCAATCGCTGCTTTCATGTTAGCTGGTCTATTGATCATATGGTAGCCGAACAATTGGGCGGAATGTGTAACTGCACCTTACACTTGGTGTACAATGTGCATGTCTTACCTTATGACCACAGGAGCAAGGACACGACTTGACCACGGTTACGGCTAGTGTATGTTTTCCCTCACTCCTGCAGGAAGTGGGTCAACTAACCAAGCTCCCTTTGGATAGGCAAATCCGATTCCATCC
>SDBU01002116.1_pt1 | contig 27008 bp, 40 predicted proteins | sample 2277071 | NCBI WGS metagenome assembly SDBU01 (sample SAMN10397929, study PRJNA504765) | marine sediment metagenome | isolation source: marine sediment core GS08_GC12, 126 cmbsf | place: Arctic Ocean: Gakkel Ridge, Loki's castle | collected 2008 | reverse complement strand
GGTAACTTGTCCAGTGATTTGTTTACAGTTACTACTAGGGGTAATTGATTGATATACCTATAATCAATCAAAGTTTGAAGCCTCTCGTTTGCCCAAGGTTTAGGAACCTGAACACCAAGGTCATCCATTACCAAGAGAGGAATATCCTTAAAGTGATTAAAGCGCTCTTCAAAACTTCTCTCCTCATCACCAAAGCCCTCTCTCAGCTCATCTAAAAGCAGCGGCACATGAACGTATCTAGCAACCTTACCCATAGCCAACCAGTATCTACAAATTGCTATCGCCAGATGTGTCTTGCCTCTATCCCGCCCTCCGTTCAAGACCAGCCATAAAAGTTCCCCCTTTGCAACAGATAAGGCAGCCTCATACGCCTCTTTACTACCAAGTTTGCGGTCATACTTTTCAAGGGTGTAATCCTCACTACCGATGGGAAGTTGGCAATATTTCAGCATCCGGGCTGCCCTCTCTCGCTTGTCCCCTTCCTTACGGCATGGACACCGCACCGCCTGGCCAAAGTCAGGATGACCTAATGAAACATTGGGATGCACCCACCCTGCCCCTTTGCAAATGTCACAATCAGGAACTTCCTCTTCAGGCAAGTCCCCGGCGTCTATCGGCATCGGTTGTTCTTTCCACTGTTCTTTTCTGCGCAGTATCTCCCCGATGTGTTCCACCTTGCCCTCCTTTCTTGTCTCTCTTGTCCCAAGATAATATAGTGGCGTAGTGGTTTTTATATTTGTCACCCTTACTAGCTAAATAAAGTGATAGACTCTCAACCCGGTCTCGGGTTCCTGCCTCACTGAATTGACCTATTAACTTTTTATGTTCTTCCTTAGTCATCTTATTAACATTAGAAAATTCAGGGTATGCTATATATATATCTTTAACTTCTACTTTAACTTTACCTTTAACTTGTGGTGGACTTACTTTGGACTTACTCTGGAGTAACTCTGGAGTAGGAGGTGGGATTTGAGACTGTGCTTCTTTACTTTTTTGTAATCCCATTTGATGTTTCTCGAAGTGGGGTGCCAACAAATAGGAACTTCCGTTGATAGAATAACGAAAAATCAACCCCATTTTTTCAATCTCGTTGAGATATTTGTCAATTCTTAGTGTTGAAATCTTGCGTCTAGGGAACACAATACTTTTAACTGTTGTGGGGTCTCCATGTAGCCTACCTTCACAGTCTAGGTGAGGTATTAGCCATGTGAAAAGAAGTCGTGCCGTATCATCTGAGAGGGCATTTACCTTCTCATCAAGGCTGATTTCCTTACTTATGAATCTACCCCTTGGCATTGTTTTGACTCTTTAGAATTTGATACACTCTGACATGGCTAATACCAAATGCCTGGCCAACTTCCTTGAGACTAAGCCCGGGGTTTTCCTTTCGATACTTTATGAGCTGCTGGTTGCGTGCTATTTTTCTAAGTGAGTCGTATCTCATAGTTCTATATCACTCTCTACTTCATTGCCCCCTATCATCTCCCCAAGTTGGGCTACAAGACTGTCAAGAAGGTCAAGTTCTTCATCAATCCTTTCAGGTAAATCATTAAGGAACTCACCAAACTCCCTAGCGTTCTGTATTACACACTCTTGACTACCCTCCACATGAGCATAATAGTGCCTTTCGCAGAGCTTAAACCCTAACTCACCCTTTGTAGCAGTCTCCAACATCAACCGTGCTTTAGCTTGTGGACCTGTCTCCATCCCTCCCTCCTATCAGCATATATTATCAGAAACTTCTTCATTAAATACCTATTACTAACTAGCTTAAACTATTCTCAAGGCTTTGTCAAGTTAACTATCCATAGAACTATTCCTGCTACAAAGCACGCTGCAATCAAAGGCTCATGGTGAATGCCGAATAAATGTCCCCAATTAAACCAGCCACCAGAAGTAAAGAATCTCTGATGTAGGATACCGAGTATTCCCAAGATGATAAATAGAATGGATAAGTATTTCATAGCTAGTTGTCTCCTTCAAAGTTTCCCAAAGGTAATTTGCCTTCCAATATTTAACCAATTAGTAAACCAAGCAGTGGCAAACCACGACCCCGTTCCCTCCCCACTTGGCGTTTCAAAGTTTAATCTTTTGTCTAATAATATAATTTCTACCCCATACTGCTCTAGCCATAGTTGCCTTTTGCCTTCGAGTGTAGTCAATGGCATCAACAAGGCGAAGGGCTTACCCAACAAATAGCATCGCTTCAGGAACTTATCTTTTAAGCTATATGGGGGATTCGTTACAATGCAATCATAACTATCTGGGGCGGGAGCCCAATCAAGGAAATCGTGTCCATCTTCTATATCAGATGCTAAGACTTCAAAGCCTTTTTCCATTAAAGAATTGACTAGATTGCCACTTCCGCAAGCACATTCCCAAATTCGCCTTGGTAGATATGGCAATAGTGGCTTTAGTGCTATGATCGGTGTCTGAAAATCATTCGCTTTATTGGCTTTCAGTAGTGCTTTATTCGCCATCGTTTTACTCCCAGTACAAAGAATAGACTAGGGTGTTTTATTACCATATTGTTCTATACGGAAAGGTTATGTGAATGGGTAGGCAGGGCAATAAGCATAGATAAAAATGCCAACGCCCAATTTGATAGTCAGGGTAGTGTTTCCAGAAAACGCCTATCCATATATCCTCTTTGACAAATCTAATGCTAATTTTCATTTCTTCCACTCCTCAGTAGATTTGAAGCCTCTCTCACCCACGTCTTGTTGGGCAGTAGCATATCCGTAATGCTTATAATATTCATCCTCTACACAATAAGGGTTCTCAGACAAATTCTCATTCCCCTTGAGGTATGTGTATTTCTTATAGAGTTCGTGGATTCTAACAACTAAGCTAGATATAATCTTTGCACCATACCGCCATTCATCTACTATATTATCTAGTTCCTCTATCAACTTCTCCTCATTTGTCATCTCTACTCGTTCTTTCTCTGTCATAATCCTTGCTCCTCCAGGAAGGCTTGTAATTCTGCTTGGTCAAATGAATAATAAAAGTCTCCTGAATGATTAGCCTTTCTTATCCACTCCACCACTTTCCTCATCCCAACTTTCTTCACACTTTCATAGCCACCTTCCATTACAGCCCCTTTAAGTGCCTCTTTATACCCTGCCTTAAAGGATATTTCGGCTATGCACCTTTCTCTATCAGTACGTAAAATGATGGCAAGGCAGCATGCCTTTGCCAACAGTTCATCTATCATTTTAGCTTTCACTATTCACCTCCATATTTCTGCTTGAGGGCTTCCATCCCACAATTACATTCTCGCTTAGCATTCTCATCATCCCAGAGAGCTTCGAGGTAATTCTGGCGATAGATTAAACAATCCTCTTTATGATTTATGTATGGTAATATCTCCCTCACCTTCTCCTTGTGTTCCTTCTCTCGTATTAATAATTGTTCTTTTAAGTCATTAACTGTCGCTTCCAGTATGGTGATTTGACTATGGTGTGGGCTAGTTGTGAGGGCGAGATTTCCTTTGCGATTGTCAGTTTTGTTTCCATTCTTATGATGCACTACCTCCCAAGGATGAAGGCATCTGCCGAGCGACTTAGCTATTACCAATCGGTGTTCTAGCACATAACCATTGCTTTCTGCCATTGAGTAAAAGAAGTCATCTTTCTCAAGCAGTATTAAGATATAACCCGCAGAGTGGCTACTTCGACCGCCCTTCCAAAAGTGAGATTTCTCCCTCTTAAATGCTAGGCTTTTCTTTTGCCTGCTTTCAGGGGTTCTTTGCCCACATGGTACACACCTTTGGTATTGAATCTCTCCTTGGCGTACTTTTGACCACCTTTCCTTACCACAATCAATACACGCAGACCAAACATAAGTTTCATATGGTCGCTTCCCAATTTCCTTACCCTTCCGTATCTCTCCTATTTGTGGCATAATATCACCTCCTTACTTATAGCATACCATAAACAGCCTTCATTTGCAACTCACTAATCCTTTTCATCTTTACCTCCTAGTGCCTTATAGATTGCCCATAATAGAGCTAGGGCGGGGTTTTCGGGATAACCTTTGTTGGTCATATCATTCAACCAATCCTGCAAGAGCCTATATCTTTCTACAGGGGGCATAGGCATCACAGCATACTTAAACAGGTTGTTGAGGTCTATGGGGGGTGGCTTTTTGTGGTATTCACCATCTGGATAACGCCATTGATGCCATATTTTACTTAAATCTGGTGAAGCAAAACGCTTTAAACCACACAGTTCCCAGAACTCCCGTTGTTGTTCTTTAGTTGGTTCTTGGTTCATCTTCTCAACTCCTTCTTAGCCCTATAAATACCAAAGGCTAGAATCATACCTGCTATATAGAATACCCACATAAATACAATCTCAGTAATAAACTCCCTCCACATAACAGATTGAACCTTAGACACTGCCAAGACATACCTCGTCAGTTCAATGGGTGCATAGAGGGTAAACAAGAGTATCACCAAACAGATACAGATTTTAAGGATAAGGCTTTTCATTCCGGTACCACTTGGTAGTGACTAGATATGTAATCATCAACTCGCAACTGACAAAACACACACCCTAATATTCCCCACTGAGTCCATCCAACAGAAGCATTTATCAGACAGAAGGGGCAGACTTTGGGTGATATGTGTTCATACCTAATGGGTCGCATTATTACTTTCATTCTATCTCCTCTGCCCTGCCGAGGTAGGTAAAAGGAGGTGAGTCCTAAAATCCCACCCCAACAGGGCTTCTTGCTGATTCGGCGTAACTATTGCACCGCTTTCAAATAACAGGGCTTTTGGCCGGACACCAGCTATTCTATTGTTAAATCCATCCCATCAGTGCTTTAGTCTCGTGGTAGACTCCTGTGGGGTCGCTATCAATCTTAGCTTCCTCTATCTTTACCTTGTTTACTAAAAAGCTCCTGGCCGGGGCACTGTCTGGCCATTCCTTCATCTTTGCTACCCATAGATAGAGCTCCTCAGTAGTCTTGGGTATGCCATTACCCTCTGACACCTCTGGCGTTGATTCTGGTGGCTCTGATGATGGTGCTGTAGGTCCATCACTTGGCTCTATGCTTGCTTGAGCCTTTGGCTTAGGTTTTGGTGCCTTTGCTTTAGATGCCTCAACCTTTTTCTTCTGGTCTTTCTCATTGCAGTAGTTACCCTTCCCAGGAAGAGTGTGAGAATAGAACGAACTATACTTTCCATCCTGTAACTCAAAGTCGCAGTCATGCTCTTCACAGTGGTGGACTTCCTCGGGTTCGGGTGTTGGCTCTGGTTCAACTTCCTTAAATTCACCCTCTATTATCTCACCTGTATTCTTATCAACCTTCCTGGCGGTTGTTTCAATCACCTTGTCTAAATTTGGTGCATCAATATAGGCGTCATCAACAACCTCAACTTTCGGTAGCGCTCTACCAGGTAGCCTATCCGTAGCCTGACGCTCTGAACGGATATTAGCCATATTACGCTGGGTATTCCCCTTCTCCATTCCTTTAGGATTCTCTGTTTTGAGGTATAGCCCGAAGCCGAGAGCCAGATTACCCCTCTCACCCTTTAACTTTGTGATTGAAATGATATTAAGCTTGGCTTCGTTACTATTACTGCCAAACTGTTTGATAATCTCAGCATCGGTAGCAGCTCGGGGTGTGTCATCAAGAAAAGAAAACTCTCCTTTCAAAGCATGAGCCATCTTCCGACTTGCTGGGATACCTACTACCATCACCCATGTCTCCTTAAAGGGTATGAGGAATACTTCTTTAGCAAGTGGGTGAAGTCCAAAGTCTCGACAGAATATAGCGCACCTGATGATTTCATTGTCCGGCACTCGGGGGTAGACGAGCTTCAAAATGTGCATAGCTTGGGGCTGAGTAAGTTGTCCATGCATTGGTATGTGAGCTAGTTCCCTAGTTCTTTCGTGTCCAATCTTTTCTTCCATTTCTACTGACCTCCTTATATCAGTTTCATAGTCTTCTCTCTGCGGTTGATATTCCCGCGAGATGCCTTCATGCCTTGGGTTGGGACATGCTAGATATTGTTGCTTCGTTTCTAAGTTGAGATTGACATATAATTGTCTACCACAAATAGAGCATACATTGTTCCGTCTGAGCTTTTTAAGATTATCTTCACTTTGGTCTTCTGGATAATATGGCATAGCTACCTCGCCCTTGTGGTGATACTGGGCTTATTAAAGAATCTCACTCCGGGAACTTCTTTCTTGTCATGGTGGCCCTTCGCAATAGCACTGAGTTGGGAAGCATCAATCATCTTGTAAGCATCGGGTAAGAGAGCAAAATCGAATACCTCATATGTCCAGTGTGCTGTCACTCCAGAGGTACCCATGTCGGTACGTACTGTCTTTGGCGCTTCGGCTGCTACTTCCACCAAGTTTACCGATTCAGATAGTTCACCCTTGAGCTTCATTTCCTCTTCGGCTGCTTCCATCCTCTTTCGGTTAATCTCTTCCTGTGCCAAGCGGATACGGTCCTGTTCGGCTACATAGGCCAGCATCTTTTCACCGTAGATACTCTTGGCATGAAGGACTGGAGTCATTAAATATGTATAGGTATTTCTAATATCGTCTGCTTGGGCTTTAAGTGGATCCAAGCGTGCCTTGCGCTTCTCATCCATAGCCTTCTTTATCTTGGCGATAAGGCTGAGGTCATCATTAACCAGCTTGACATCTTCTACAGTTTTGATAACCCTGGCTTCGGCATACTCCAAGAGCTTCACTGACTCTTCAAAGTAGCCGCGCACCTCAACATCTTCCCCAGGTCTTAGAGCTACTGCTACACTAAAAGGTGGACTCTCTGGGCTTTTCCTTACCTCGTCCTTCAAACACCCCGGGCAACCATCCGCTAGGATAAACTCACCGTGCAACTCACAAGTTCCTTTATCGTTCACTTTTCCTCCTTTATTACAAAAGTCTTGCCACACACAGGACACTTGATTCTATCAAATGCCGGGAAAGCACTCACATGGTTTTTCTTGTTGGGGCACTTCAAATTGTCCATCTATTCCTCCTTGGTTGCCTTACTCTCTTTTTCAAAAACCCCCATCCTTTGCAATGTGACCATAGGGGGATACCAGATTGTACGCCCACATTGAGGACACCAAGAGGTTGCAGCGGTCTCTTCTGTCTTGCTACCACACTTCTCACACTTCTTTATATAAGTTTCTGTTATATCCATTATTTCTCCTCTAATAACTCAGGGTTCTCATATATGTCTGCCGATGATTTCCATTTTGGTGAGCTTCTGCATTACATTAGCAGGAAGCATATCCCCGTAGCTTTCCCTCATGGGTGTCCTTTTAGCTGTGAAACCTGCGAACTCTTTAATCCATATTATTGTCCAATGTTCATTCCTAAACTGCTCTAGCACATCATCTATATCGGACAGTATATCCCCCTCATATATCTCCTTGCCATTCTTGTCTTTGAGCCCTGTGTATTCTAAGGGTAAGAGATGATGATGGAACTGACTTAACCAAGTGCTGTCTCCGCTGACATTGATGAAACCCCTTCCATCAACACTAAGAGTCTCTTGGTCAGCCCCCAACTCTTCAGCAGAATACATAATCTTCTTGACTGTATCCCAAGCCCTAAACTTAATTGACCTTTGCATGAAACCTCCTTTGTGCTTCCCCCCTACACACCCGACATTCTCGATGACCTTTGGGATTTGTGTACAGATTTTCTAGTATTTTAAGATGTCCGTGCTTACAAACATTAGAGCCATCAAATTTCCAATGGCAACTTGGACATAAAACTTGCCAATCTTCTCTATCTCGGCTATACTTGCCTGATATATTTGACCACTCTAGCCTTGAGGGGTTTGGGTTGCCACACTGTTCACAACAGTCTCCTTTGGCATAATGCTTTGATAACCAAAGGTGAATCGCTACATAGCCAGCCTCTTCCCCTTTCCATCTTCGGCTCTCTGGACCAAACTTACCACGTAGGGATGCGCTGACCCTTTCTCTGTGTAATTCAGAATTAGATTCTCTCATTACCACCCCTCCCTCTCTAGTATTTCCTCACATTCCTTTTCTACGTTGATGCCAGATAGGATAATCCCCCGCTGACTTTCATCTAGCTTTCTAGTCTGACAACGAATACCATCACCGACATAGAGACCTCTCAAGTATACTTCCTTGAGCTTCTTTTCTTCCCGGGATTTCGTGGTTATGATTAGTCCTAGTATTTTCATAGCATTACCCCCTAGATAATATACGGCTAACTCGGGAACGGTGTATATGTAATTTTTGGTGGCAAGAACAGCATAAGGTTATAGTTTCTAATGGCTTTTGATAGTCCTCATGATGTTCTATCATAGCTCCTCTTACTATTTGAGACTGTTTAATACCACACATAGTACAAACCTTTCCGGGTGATATTATTCCTTTCCCAACTGCGTAAGTATGCCTATTGCGTGATTGCTGCGGGGTCAATATCATTTTACTTTCTCCTCTTTCTTTCACGCGCTATGACCATACTCACAGCACTAGGTTTCATCTTGAAAATATTGGCAATAGAGATTTGCCGGTATCCCTTTTCCCAGTATTCCCATATCTTTTGGTTTCGTTCTATCTTAGGTCTGTTTGCCATTTCTCACCTTTGGCAACACTTTACCACACTTACTAACTTTTGTCAAGCATTATTTTTATCAAGGGTAAAATAAATTGCCCCTTAAACAAAAAGAAAAATCCCCATTGAGTAGTAATCTACCCAACAGGGATATAAGCTGTCAGAAACACGTTGTAGCGCGTCTTATGCTATCTATGAAGTAATCTCTTAGCCTACCTTAGCTACCTAAGATTTTGAATACTATCCAAGCGACAAGTCCAGCAAATACAGTACCAGCAAAAGCCCAGAGTGGCCTAGTCAGTTTATGTGTTAAGTGATTGGTCAGCAATCCAAAACAAGCTAGAAGTAAAGTATTCGTATCGGCTTCTTTCCAGCTTTTATTACCGGAAGCTACTTCGTCAATAGCTTCTTTACACATTCGAGCGAAAAAGTCGTTAGCCATAGCTATTCCCTCCATTCTTGGCTATCTCTAATGCTATATCCTAACCATTTCTTCCAGTTCATTTGTTTACCCTATTATTTGTCCTTGAGAATAACTACTAGGACTAGGAGGGGGGTCTCCCCTTTCTCGGAAATGAAAATCTTTGTCAGTATCACTTGTCCAAGTGCTTCCTGAATCAGAACTCTCTTCATAATTTCCGTTAGCATACGTCCCACTACTATCATATCGTAACAATGCCTTATTGGAATCGTCACCAGTGTGTCTCCACACGATAGCGTATTTGGTGCTAGCCTGTAGTATGCACCCTGGTTCAAAAAATGCAGTCATCCAGTATATGGGGTTATAACTAGCTGGCAAGGTATTACCATTAAAAGTGACTGAGCATAGGTCAGCACCAGTAGGGTGCCCACTTCCATCAGTAGCTCTAATGCTAATTGTTATTGTCCCAGGAGAGCCAGAACGGTAGGCTCTTATCTCTGCATGTGTAATAGTATGGGTTACTTGAGGCGTAAATGTTTGTGCTTTCCAATTTGGAGAATAGCAAATAATAGCGGCATCACTGTTGATGTATTGGTTATATATAGTTGTCATGTAAGTCCTCTTTTCTCTATGCATGATTGTTACCCTTTTAACATCAGTAACACTATCCACTACAAACTCAAGTATATTATTGGGTACTAAAATTTTTGTAGTCCATGAAGTCAGACTAAAGTCCTGATTCCCTTGAGCAGAGGATAAGGTTGGCTTTTCTGTACCAGCGATAGATGTACCGGAAGGGAATGTGGCAAACCTATGCGTTTTAACATCTACCACAATAGACCCTTCTTGATCAGCATAGATACCCCAAGCATTTATGAAGCATGTAAAGGGAATTTTCAAATAGCCCTTTGACCCTGTGGTTATTGCTGCTCCGCCACCATCAATAATAAATTCGATAGCGACATAACTTCGTCTTTCCAAGATAGAGAAAATATCCCTGATGGCATCAGCGATTATAGTATTTGCCTCACTACCAGGACTGCTTACCAGCAGAGGTCCCAGTGCCCCACTGAACATAGCACTACCGAAGCGACCCTCCATATCAAAAGTGCCACCTTTATAATGCCTTCTGATGTATCCAACATTACCAATCCTGAAATCGCCTGCTCTGGAATCAGTGGTTTTAATATAGTCGTAGATTTCTTGACCAATATTCATAGGTACTAAGACAGCACCTTTTTCGGCCTCTATTACTGCATGAGATAGTATGGCGTTAGCTATTGATGTAGCCTGAGTATTGCTAGTTACCTTTAATTCAACAGAGTGTCTAAATTCTAAAATGGCACTGTCCGGGTGAGAGGCTGACCCAGTGTATATTGTCTCTTCACCTTCGGGTGAGGATACCGTAACATAATTGGGAATGACTAATGCCTTGGTATGACTCTTGCTTTTGAATGGATGCTCACCACTAGCCAAGCTATACTCATAATCAAAGGCAGACCCACCAGTAAGAGAGAAGCCAGCGTATAACATTAACAAGATAGGTCTATCACCTATGTCCAGTGTACCATCAGGATTAGGCAACGCTGGTAGGGTAGGCGAAGTCAATCCTATAACTGAGAAGCGTTTATTACGAGTGTCTACTGCCATCTAAGAAAATTCTCCTCTGGTCGCCGTGGTTCCGTCATCAGCCACAGTTGACGAGGCTATATTGCCATCATCGTCATCATTACGTAAGACTTGAGTTGTCGCCGTTTGGGTGATTTTATTACGTGCTAAAGCGAATAGCCAGTTTATCTTGTCTTTGAGAGTAGAAGTAGCTGCTGGCACACTTCCTACTTCTGCATGAGTATCAGTGGCCAAAACATCAAGCGCTTCAGCATTGACGTCTGCTTTCTGTTGTGTTGTTAGAGAGCCAGCTAACCAAGAATCATAGACAGCGGCTAATAAGACCTCACACACTAATTTTACAGCTCTTGCTCCAGATACATGGACATAGATAATGAGAGCCCCTAGCGTGTCTGTGTCGGTATCATCAAGGGTAGCGTAATAGACAGCGTTTGAAATATGAGTAGCTCCTCCCGAGTTCTTACTAGCTAAAGTAGTTGTTCCCATCTTCCATAGTTTGATGTCTGTGTTGGCAATGGTTAAGCCCTCCTCACCAGTGAAGCCATCAGTCTCATCAACAAATGTACCCAGAGTTATTTCCTGTGAAGCGGTAGATTGTTTTAATTTAACAGTCATCATTATCCCCCTAGCTTATCGTTGGAACCTGAACATGGATTTTGCCGTCAGCTTTCATCAGCATGACGCACTCAGTCCATGATATTAACCTTTTAAGCACATTATATCTGCTTTCATTTCGAGAAACAGTAAAACTTTCTTTAGGCTTAAAAGTGTCTATCAGTGAATCTTCACTATCGTAGATTACTGTATAGGCAGTGCAATGGTCGAAGACGGATAAGGTAGCTCCAGCTACGGCAGTGAATAAATCCTTTACCGTATCCGTAGAAGTAGGGTCTTCAACATAACTATCATTGGCTTTGTCTTCCTGCATAAGATTGAAGTAGCCAACTAATGAAAGATAGCAGGTGAGGAGACCTGGAGCAGAGTAATCTGGTTGGGCTATTACTTTCATAGGCTGGATGGCATCATACTCATCAGTAACACTCTCTACCTCGACATAAACTTGGGTACACCTGATTTCAATAATAGAAAGATTATTACCACCCCTAAGCCCAACACCTATTTGTAGAGCATCTATTTCATTCCAAGTCCAAGCACTACCTGTTTGAGGATTAGTAGTCCATTCCTTTGAGAATGTGGTGTATGTTGTAGTAGGAGTCTCCTCATTGCCATCATATTCAGTACCATTGGTCTTGATATGAACTCGGACACAGGTTCGATTAGTGCCTGCACTATCAGCTTTGCACCTAACAAAAACCCTAACTCGGTTAATAGTTCCGGACTCTGTAGATGCTGGTAAATCATATAGGTCTTCTATGTAAGACACACCTTGGTCGTCTGTGTAGACATAGGTAACATCCTCGTCTGGAGTCTCATCATCAACTTCATCATAATTAAACTTTGGGGAGGCTCCTGGGTATCTTCCCAAGCCAACAACATTATCAGCATTGGGTCTAAGCGTTTCGGTGGGCCTAGTAGTAAAGCCATGACTGACTGTGCCAGTATATCCACGCACATCTAAGTCGGTGAGAACTTTATCAGAGTTATCTAAAAGAACTTTAGCCTTTGCAAAATGACCATCTTCAATATCCTGTAAGTCAATGATTCTAGTCGGAGCAACATAGGTAATAGTAGGTAGCCCTGTTCTGGTTAACACCAACTTACAGAGAGGCTTCAATGGGTTTTTTTGAGCTGCGGTGAGTGTGCTACTCAAGCTACGCATCAATATACTCCTTTACAGGTCATACCTAGCTGGCTTCCGGTATAGTTTAGCTTCCGCCTCTAACTGCCTATATGTATCCCTTAATTTGTCTTTGGCCGTAGCCAAGAAGTCTCGCCATGCAGAGACACCACCAACAGGCACGGAGTTTATATATTTATTTGCTATGTTTATAGCAGCCTTAGCAGTCACCAGGTCTATGAAAAGGGGTTCAAGGCGTAGGTTAAGGGTAGAATTATCAAAGGTCACCACATCACCATCCGTAATATCCTCTCCCAGCCCAGGTTCAAAGGTAATATCCCCTTCATTGCTGGATAAGGTAGTATCCCGAGTTAATCTATAGATGGTGCCAGTTCCATCATCAGCTATCGTGAATGTCCAGTCTTCTTCAAGTACGTCAGAAGAACCTAGCCCATCAACATGGATAGTTCTAACCCCCTCAGTATAGCCGGATGCTGGTAAGTCTACAGCACCAGCCAAATCAGTAATAGCCGGTATCTTATGTATCTTGGCACTATAGACATAAGCCAATTCTGGTTTGTAAATAGTGGTAGCGGTATCATGCGTAGTGGCAGTAGTCTGAAGATAGCCGCGGACAACCGTTAAGGTCGTACCGGTAACCGAGACATACATCAACTCATTATCAATCCTGATGATTGTCCCTACGGGGATTGCAGTTGCCGCCGTGGGGGTAACATCTATTCCTACCTCGGAATTATCAACTGCCTCATTGGTGGCTATACCAGAATCCTCATCAGCAGGTTTGGTGGTTATATCCATTGAAAGCATATTACGATAGTGTTCGGTGAATTTAGGGAACTGACGGGGAGTCTTACTTATCCTGTATTCTAAGTCGTGGACCCAAAGACGATTCTTAATGGCTGTAATATTCAGCTCTTTACTGTCATCTGTAGTGGCTAGAGTTTCCCTAGTAATGAAAGGAACATACCGCGAGAACTCAGGCAACGTCTGTTTTATCCACTTTGTTAGTAGGGCATCAGTAAAGTCAGTAGTATTTTGACCAAGACTATCCTGAATATCATCTAAGATAGTTGCGTGTGTTTTTAATGTCATTTTACACTCCAAATAGATATTACTTACTCATCCAGCCCCTTTTTAGTTTAACAAAGAAATACCAAGTTGTATTATTTCCACCATCAGTAGAATTCTTACCAGCGTACCAAGTGCTTGCTGGTGAACCTGTGCTATAACTGATAGATAAGTAATCTAGGGCTACTGCTCCTCCACCTACTTTAGTTATTGTCCAGCCTGCTGTTGAAGAACCAACCAGAGTTTTAACCTTACCAGAAGAACCTGTGATTGTGGCTGTAGTGACTGTCTGGGTAGTCCCATCAGTAAAGGTTATTGTTTGGGTGGTGTCTGCTTTTAAGGTTAAGGTTGCAAAGGTATTAGAGCCAGATATAGTATGAGCAGAACCATTAAGTTCCACATTGTAGTAAGTTGCTCCACCACCTTCAAAGTGGAGTGTCGCTATTTTTATAGTTGAAGTACCAGCATTTATAGTGAAGTTAGAACCCGATACCTCCAACCCTGTTGTGGAAAAACCAGCTATATTGACAGTGGAAGCACCAAATGTTAGTGTGCGGGGCATTCCTCCATCAGAAAAAAATCTCCTACAAGTAACAGTCTTTCCATTAAAATCAATCGTTGCTCCTCCGTGGTTAAAATCCTCGCTTCCAAAAGAAAGGTCGTCTTGCAAAGTATATACTGCCGTTGAAACACCAGGGTTGATTTGCACCGATCCCAGAGTAAGGCCAGCAGTTGTAATAGTGCGAGCACCAGAAGCAGCTCTCCACCATACAGTTATATCAAAGGTCATAGCAGATATGAGAGTGAATGAGCCAAAAATATTTACTCGGTTAGCACCACTTATAGTAGGACTATCGGTAGCACCTGTCCAAACAAAATCAAGACAAGTCCCCAATTCATCTGTATTTACGGTCTGAGCCCCTATTGTAAAGGAATTGGCATCAAAGTAGACATTATCCGCACTTGTAGGCTTTGAAGCATTAGGAGCACCACCAGTAGAGGCAGACCAATGGTTAAGCGCATCAGACCAGTTACCACCATCTCCTACCCAAAATCTATTTGCCATCTACCACACCTACCTTATCCCATCTCTTAGCAAGGTTAGCACCAAACCATAGTTGTTTTGGTATCTCGAACTTAAAGTAGTAAGACATTTAACCCTCCTAAATATATCCAACATAAACATCTGGGGCTCCAGTTGGTACATCAAGGTAAATACCAGTAGCAAACTCTAGTGGCGGGTCAAAGATGAAGTGGGCATAACCATCTGCTGGGATAGTTGTTCCCCACAGGTCAGTCCCACTGTCGTTCAGACTATCGTTAAGTTGGATTACAGCTGCTGCATCATCAGATACACTTAACCAATAGACCGCTCCAGCACTGGCCTTTATCTGCCCATCAGCAGTTTTTACACCACTGCTAATTATTCCAGCCCTACCCCGCAGTACGGGATGTATTTGCCTCCCCTTCCCATCCTCGGTCTTGTCTTCATAATTATCATCTGCCATATTTCACCTCCTTGATATTTATGTCTTTGCTTCTTCGAGTATCTTTTCTAATGTCTCGCCACCTACGGCATTGGCAAGCTGACAATTATTCTCGGCTTGCTTCCTGAGAAAACCAGTCACTTCAGTATTACCATTGACGAAGGTAAATAGGTAATTACTATTAAAGGTAACTTCGCCTGACTTGAGCCTATGGAGTTGCCCGAGCTTGGCCACCTTTAGAAACTCAGTCCACTTATAAGTCGGTATTAGTGTAGCCATTAGTTATTCCTCCCTTTGAGTGATTTAACTTGCTCTTCGGTAGGTGCAGCTAATACCTCAGGCCTAAGCTGTGCTTCCCATATATCATCGTTAGGATTATATACGAGTTGAAACCTTTTCACAGAGTACCCCAACGCTTCCAGTATTTCTTTACATTTAAGCTCCATCATCTGGCCCCGCTGGTCTGCTAAACTTTGAAGCACAGTACTCTCCATAGCCCATGTTGCGAGCAGGATTTTGTCTTTTGCTGGTATTTTATCTTTTATATCCATAGAATCTCCTTACTTTTCTGTTAAGGCTACTATTACACCATTTCTGACCTTGATACTTTCAATCTGCCCAACCTCATATTCGCCTTCCCCTGGAGTATCTATACCTTGCTCCCCACCTGCCGATATTGTGCCAGTGAAATCAATATCTCCATGAGTGGGATGTTCATGGCTTGTTAATGATACTGTTGATCGAAGTACCCATGAACCCTCTTCAAGTTCATATATCTCTACACCACTAGTGGTAGGTTTTATCCACATCCATCCCTCTGGACAACGACTTAAAGCATCAGGCGATTCACCGATAAATAGATTGGTCATATCTTACACCTCCAATAAGTTCGGGTAATCTGGTGGAATATCCATGTTCCTTTCGTCACTATAAGACCTATTAGGAATCTTGCCTACTATGACTGGCTCCTGACCATGTGACCTGGCCTGTAATATCATAATAGGTTCTCTTACTCTAGTTACCAGAAGAGAGTATCTTCTCTGTGCCACTAAACCACAGGTAGGGCAAACTGAGACATGCTCTGACTCCATTGGTTGTCTAACCTCAAACCTACCATGCTTTTCACAGTTAAATTCATAGAATGGCATATCAACCTCAGAGTGGGGCAGTTTCCCACCCCACTCTTTCCCCCTTCTCCTAGCTACTACCTAATCATCAGTCGTGGGCTCATCAGAGGGCTCATCCTCATCAGTGATACCTAAATTAGCCTTCCTAATGGCAACGATATCTTTAGGCAACACATCGAGTTTGAACTTGACTGTCTTGGGTTTAACCTCAGCCCAGTCCACAGCCTCTAATGCCTCAATCATCGAAGCGGTGCTTTTTTGCACCTCTCTCCCCAAACCGAGTACATCACATAACGCCTGCATCTGTGAAGTTGGTAGTGCTATGATATTAGGCTTTCGCATCTCTCCTCCTTCCTTACTTGTCTATCTGGAGCTTTATCAGCCAGGTTGAAGATGCACCGGAGCCAGCACTGGGAAGCATATAACCTACGCGCTGGTTGAGAGCTCCGCTTGCCCTAGTCTGCACCTTGATAGTTCCGTCTATGTGGATAAAGGCATCGTGGTCGCCGAGGGTTGCACCAATCTCCTCATTGTAGGGAACTACATAGCACGGACCCCATGACTGCATCCACTGCCATGTTCCGGCAATGGGGTCAATCAGGGTTATGCCTGGGCAGGTAGCATAGTTGATGCCACCAGCCCACTGCTGACTGAGCTTCGTGTACTCACTCCTATTCAGAAAGCAGGAAGCCTGACCAGCAGAGACCGCCTCGACAAGCCCGTGTTCAATAGTAAGGTCAACCTCACCTGCCGTTCTCCCACCACCGGATACGGTACTTGCCAGAACAAAATAGCTTGAGTACGGATTAGTTCTCGGTAGGAACCATCCGCCGGCGAAGAAGTCCTTTTCAGGTGTTTGGTCAACGTCCAAGGTATTTGCCAGAACACCAATCACAGTGTCTCCCTTTACACCAGCAGTAGCACCAATGGTACAGGTATCCTGTTCATTGATGTTAAAAAGCCCGATGTTGGCTTTGTTACCAGTAACAACTTGGTTTACATAGCCGTACTGGAATACTCTTTTACCATCAACAAACGTGCAACTTAGAGCATATTGCTGTTGAGTATCGCCCACCGATGAATTTTGGTGTGGGTTAGGATGGGCTAGACTTGCAAACCCCTCTTGCCCACTAACCGGAATTGGTAAGACGATATATTTGCCATCCTTGGCAACTAAACTTTGTATGTACTTGTCAGTCATTTTTTTCTCCTTATATAGAACTGGAGTGATTAAGGCTCACCCCCTAAAGCCTTTTATTTGACCTAGGAGTCCACCGAGAAGTTGACCAATCCAGCAATGCTGAATTTTCGGAAAGCAGCTAGACCGACCTGCCAGATGAGACGGTTGGTGATTGCATCAAAGTCAGCCGAGAAGGTATCCCTCTCATGCCTCATATTAGCAGCCTGAAGACCGGTAACCTTGTTCTCACCTAACTGCAATGCGAAGATTACTGAATTGTCGTCACCACCTGCCCTGGTAGTTGACCGGATATGATTTTGTATGTCCAGAATAGAACTAGCGCCATCCTGTAGATTGTCAGGAATCCAGTCGGAGATGTAAAGTGGAATATGATCGAATGTCTCCATCCTGACACCAAAGCTGTTCTCACCCTGTAGCACGGTACCGGAACTGCCGCCACTTGCCCTCTGCAAAGTGTTCAGGTAGCGTCTGGTCATGCGTGACATTAACAACACATCGGGTTTGCCTGGCTTAATCATGTCAATCAGTGCATCAATCATAGCCATTGTCAACTGACCAGAAGTAGCACTACCAAGTAGCACTTGGTCGTTGTTCCCCTCATGCGGGACGGTGGCACCATCAAGGTCTACAGTAGCTTCGGACTCTATTTCGGCAAGTAGTTTGAATAGTCCTTTGAACTCCAAGGCTTTTGAAGTAGTCGAAGTCTGTCCAAAGATAAGGACGTCCTCAAACGTCTGCGCTATGGCCTGAGCTGCCATTTCCAAGTCCCTAGTTTCCGGGTTTTGGGTTATGTTCTTCTCGATTTCTCCCTTATCTGTATACTGGTTCTGAATCATGGTATAGATGTCTGCCGTTCTCTGGACAAATGTACCGGAACCTTCTGAAAGTTGAGTGCCAGCAGTTGTCCACTGCACAGGTGGGAGAACGGTGGAGACATTATATTTAAGGGAGTTGCCGTGCATTGGCTTCATAGATAGTGCCCTGAGCATAGGACTTTCCTTTTCCATCCAATTCACGACACCTTGAAGCAACTCGTCTCTATTGAGATATTCATACTCTGATAGAGTTTGCATTATCTAACCTCCATTATTTCTTTTTGAGCTTATCCAAAGCCCTTGTTACTTTAGCTTCTGGGGAATCACCGAGGTTATCCCCTCCCCCAATTGTCCTACCAGAGAAAGGCAATAGAGTCGGAATATTAGGTTTTTTGTCTTTGTTTGTCCAAAGGGTTTCAGCCACTTCCTTTATCTCCTCAGCAGTATTAGCACCAGCAAGGTCACATACACTTTTGAGTTTCTTTGAGTCACTACCTTCATAGTCAGCAGCAATCTCATTGATAGAGATTTCGCGCAAGTGATTTTCTGCCGCCGTCACCCTCTCGCCATATTTTTCCTTATCCGAGTCAAGTACCTTTCGGTCGGTTTTCAACGCTTCTAAGCCAGCTCTGGCTTCTCGCAATACCTTAATTGCTTCAAACCTACTTGGGTCGTTACTGGTAAGGTCATCTATCTGGGACTCAAGTGTTTTGATAGTTTCGGTCAAGGTATCAACCTGTGATGTTAGGGTTTCAGATTGTGTCCTAAAACCATCTCTCTCAGTCTCAGCAGTTTTCCGAAGCCTACCAGCTTCCCTGCTTGCCATTTCAGCTAACTTCGCACCATCCTTTACGGTAAGAGTTTTGGGTTCTTCTTCTGGAGTAATCTCTCCCTTTACAGGAGAAGGCTCTTTCCCCTGCGGAGTTCCGTCCACCGGAGTCTGAGGTTTGTCCTGATTAGTTTGAGGGTTGTCCATAGTCATAGTTATTCTCCTTTATTTTTTTGTGCTATTTCTCTACTGGTGATTCGCAAAATTCCTTGAGTTGTTCAAGGCTCATTTTATCCACAGTTTCAAGCATCCTTGCACTAACTTCTGACCTCGGCCTTTTGCCTTCTTTTACTGTCATCGCTGTGCAAAAATATCTTCTCATCTTCTCACTGGATGCTGGCATAATGAACCTCCCTATCTCTCACTCTCAAGCATCGTGCCTCTCGTCAAATGTAACCACTGGTCAAGTTCGGGATTCGCAGCTTCAAATTCTCTCCTGGCACTACCTATTGGTATGTCTTGCCACTCTTCATATAAGGCAAAGACGTTCCTAGTCGGCACCTTGCTAAAGTCTCTTTCCTTCCAAACACCTAATTCGACCATAGCGTTATAAAACTCAGGGTGTTCCTGGAGATACCAGTCATCTCCGTAATATGTCCCTACAAATCCTTCAGGCTTTTGGGTATCAGGACTTGTGTACCACTCAACGTAAGTATCCATTAACTCTTCAGGGAGGTCAATGTCGTAAGCATCTCTCTTACGCCGGTCTATAGCATACTCTGGATGCTCTTCAAGATAAGAGTCCCTATCTTCTATGGGCAAGGCATTATACTTATCATCCTGTGTCGCCCACTCTACGTCTAACTCAAGCGCTCTCAGAGGGGTTTCAACAGGTTGCCGCCCTAAGAACTTCCTCAAGTCATCATCCTCTATCATAAGAAGTCTTGCCTCAGCACTATTAGCTCCAAAGTCTTCTACGATTCCCTGATACTTAAAGTAATTCTCAACCGAGCCTTCAGGTGGTAATGTTTGTGGAGTCAAAGCTCCATCGGGTATATCCAAGTCCTCTAGCATAGTCTTGAATATCTTATAGGCTTTTGGGGTCAATATCTTGGCCTGACCCCAAATGGCAAGTTTGGCATTATCCTCGGGATTGGCTTTTAACCATTCATCCCGGGGGTTTACATTCACTTCAGGGTGTTCCTTCCTAAAGGTAGCCAGCTCCTCTCCTGTTAAATTCCTAACCTGGTCATATAGTTCTTTATGCCTTCTAGTCAGTAGCTCATATTCTTCGTCAGTGTCAACCTTATAGATGGGTGTATTGAGTAGTGCTAATTGTTTGGCTTCGCTTTCTTCTTTGGCAAACCAAACATCTACTGTCTTAGGCATACCCTTCATCTTAGAGATTTCCTCTTGGGTGGCACCTTTCAGAGTATTAGCATAGTCCCTACTCAAATCCTTGATGTTATATATATCAGGTTCATCCAAGGACAAGACAGGCACAGTCTCGATGACCTCACCTAATCTATCCTCAGCCTCATTTAATTCTTTCTGTAGTATCGGTGGTTCCTCACCTAAGAAGAGGTCCATAGCTCTACGAGCCACTTCAAACCTAACTTTATCTATCTCATCTATCAGAGTTCGCTTTTCTTGAGAACTCATAGTCCTAGAGTTAAATATCTCATCTTCTTTCTTACGGAGGGAACTTAAATCCCTAGCAACCCTTCTCAAGTATCGAGCTGACGCTGAATAAGCCACATCATTCTCGAAGTCATAAAAGAATAGCAACTCGGGATGCGCTGCCTTATATGTTTCAAACTTTTCAATCTCCCCTAATTTCAGCATTTCCTTGAGGTACTTTTCACCTCGTTGATATTCTTCTAGTGTTTCATAGAAATCAACCACAGCTTGCGCCCTAGAGCCAAAAGGATTGCGTACTACAAAAGCCTTTAAGACTGGTATATCAGCTAGTGTTGGGGAGGGTTCAGGTATGTCAGGACTTATGCCAGTACCCTTTAATATCGCTCCTAGTATATCGGTGGCATATCTACCCAATCCACCAGTCCAGCCATTTATTATATTGTCAATCTTGGCCGGAGAGTAACCAAGTAATTCTCCTAGTTTCTTTGCTACTTCAGATGACCACCGCGTATATTGCAACTCAGGAGGCATATCTTGTCTACTTGCTGGGACTATTGACCGTCCCCTAAAGAAACTATAATCTGAAATGTTCTCAATGATAGGCAAGAGAGCAGTCGGAATATAGCCGGGACTACCTGCCTCTGCCATATTTAACAAGACTTCTGTGAGCTTTCCTGGCTCTTTGGTGTCTAAATACTCCATGAACCTTTCGGGCATTGAGCCGAAGATAATACCTAACTCAAAGGGTTTTGGTATACGATAGATGTTATCATCTGTCATAATAATCCAAAACAAGTCCTTTTCCCACTGTGGTATCTCCTTCCATCTCGGGTCATCTTTATTAGCCAAGTAAAGTAGGATTGAAGGGAGCGTAATACCAAGGAAGATTTTAATTGCAGTGCGAACAGGGTGCTCCTTAAAGGAACTCATCATCCTACCCCAACCACGTATATTAGCGTTGAAGAAGGCAATGATTCTGTTAATCGCCCGAGCGTTAGTTCCTGCTTGAGCAAAGTCTAAGGATACGTTCCTTGCTGAAAAGCCAGCTTGAAGAGGCACTGCCCCTCGGCGTATTCCTCCCTTAAATTCACCTAGCCTAGTAGCTTTCTCACCCAACTCACTCACAATCTGAAATAGCTCAAGGGGATGCTTAATATAATTAGTGAATTTCTTACCCTCAACAATTTCTTTGAACGTGCTCTGTAGATACTGCCTATCCATAGAAACCATCATAGAGTGTTCAGCACCCGATAGTCGGAATAACTGATAGTCAGCATCCCTTTGTAAGATACTAGCCACACCTCTCATAAAGTCAATGCCCGGTAAGAATCCATAATTAGAATATGCAAAGGCTGTCAGTTGGTCTCTGAGTGGATTCCTCACCATAAAGTCAGGACTTAATGTAGCGCCTGCCCTAAGCCACTTGGCCGGAGCACTGAGGATTTTACCAAGCATACCCATAGTTTCCCTATCTAAAGTTAAGAGTGCATCGCGTAGGTCAGGGTCAACCCTAAAGTAAGCCTTCTGACCATCAAGTATAACCGTTACCTCATCACCACTCACAAAGAACGCAGGTCTGAATATATCAACTACCTTATCTGCATCCTCAGCAGAGAGACCCTCTATCTCGACACCGAGTTCTTTTGCGTTCACACTAGCCACTTTAGCCATCGGAGTTTTAACCCTCTCAAAAAGTTCTGCAATCTCAGGGTTCTTATCAACCAGATTCGCCATAGCTATACCTACCTGGTTTCTGTCAGCAGCACTAATTAAGGTGTAAGTATTCTTTACAATGCTTTCAAGTGGGTTGATTATCTCCCGCTCTGAGCCCTTTATCCTCTTAATCGGAGGGGCAATATTAGCCATCTTCTTGCCCATGAAGCCTTTTCGTTGTAACTCATCAAACACCCGGTAGAAAGGTACATAGTCTCCGAACTTACGGAGTTTCCCAAGCAGGTCTTTGCTTATCAGTCCCATCTCATTAGCATAGACAAGTAGGCTATCTTGATATTTATAAACTCTCTTAGCCAGGCTATTGAAGTTCTTATACTTAGCCTCTAACTCATTGATAGCAGCTTGAGCATCTGCCTTATTGATGCCAGTTATAATGTCCCGATTTGCCAATTCAACACTACGCCTTGACACAAGATATGTGGTAAAATCCTGCCACTGCTCAGGCTTACTAACATCTTTCAGGATGGTATCGAGGGATTCACCAGTAAAGTTAGGAACTGCTTTACCCTTTTCAATCTTCCAGAACTTCTTGCCAAAAGTCCCTTGCTCAAGGAATACAGTAGATTTACTTGTTATCCCTTTGAGTAATCTAGCTAACATATAAGGATTCTCTTCTATAGAGAGTTCAACACCACCCTTAGTTACCTCTTCTGTGAACTTCTTGACGGCATAGAGGTCATCAACCATCTTTACATTGAACCTATGCCAGCCCTGCTTTATCTTGTCCGCAATGCCGACTCCAGTAGGGTCTATCTCTATTCGTTTGAATACTCTGCCGGTGGCACCCTTAGGAACAGGTGCAGTTTCTATTACCTCACCCGGAGAAGTCGGAAGTTTAGGAGCAGGAGGTTTTGCCAGTTGTGCAGTAACCCCTAAAAAGTCTCTAGCCTCAAGGGGGGTCATCTTACTGATTTGCTCATCAGTATAACCCAACTTCTTTAAGCTAGTTCTCATACCCTTTGTAATCTCGGTAGGAGCAACTGCCTCAGGTAAACCGGGTTCGGCTACAGGAACTGCTAGGGGTTTAGCATATACTTCCCAAGTTTCTACTCCTGTTGTTGAGATATGTTTAACAAACCTAATATCCTGCCCCGCCAATTCTAAAGCCGCACTTTGGGCAGTTGCTGGCGTTTCAAAAACAGCATGTAATTTATAACCCTGTTCTGTTTCAAGTTCAGTTCTTAATGCTGCGTCTTCTTCAAAGCCTCGGGTGGTTCTATAGAGTTTAACTTCGGGCACAGTAGGAGTAACAGGTGCTTTCCCTATCGCAGTGAGTTCGCTAGGAGTTAGAGTTTCAAATGCCTTAGAGCCAACTGCCTCAGTCAATCCCCTACTAACAACCAATACTACTCTTTCAGGAATAGCCATAGCATCCCAAGTTATCTTGTTTATCCTGGCAGATGGTATTATCTCCTCACGCCCTATCCCCCCTCTTTCATCCTTTATGAAAGCCTTCGCTTGTTGAATAGCCCGGTCTATAATCCGAGCTCCTTCTTCTGTCTTGGCTATCTCATTTACAGCCATTACCTGAGCTTCTAACTCTGTAGCTCCAGCATCCTTGAATCTACCAATCAACGAGTCAAGGTCAGTCTGAATTGATGAAGGAAGGGCACTCCTAAAGCTGATATATGATGCAGTACCACCCAAAAGACCGAAAGGTGATGCTGCCATCGCTCCCCTAATAAATGCTACGTCTACACCCTCCCATAACGATTGGAACTCGTCAAAATGCTTGATAATAGCATTGCGCGTTGCCTGCGTAACAGCTTCTTCAAAACCCTCTATAGTCGTAACAATGCCGCCGGTTATTCCTGCCTTTACTAAATTACTAGCAGTGCCACGAAACAATGTGTCCCAAAATGGTTTCATAGCTTGCTTGGCTGGCTTGAAAAGAACGCTAAGGAGAGGAATGTTTGATACTGACTCAACACCACCTGCTACAGCACCATAAAGAATACCCCATTTGGTGGCTTCCTCAAATGGAATACCCCTATCTAGTAGTTCTTTTACCATATCGGGTGCTTCTGCTGCTCCCGCAACTACCATGCCAGCACCTAATCCAAGAAGAATATTACCCCCCGTAGCTGTGGTTACAGTAATAATGGTCCCCATCACACCCAAAGAATAAGCTAAGCTGTTTGAGATATTATATGCCCAGTAGCCAGGGTCAGTAAAAAGCTCAGGGTTCTCAAAGGGATTCTGCTCATATTCAGGCTTAGGCACCAATGAGGGCATAGAATTTAGGAATTCCTCATTCCTCTTAGATAGTTTTAAGAAATGCTCTTCTGAGGATTTCATTATACTTTGAGATAGTTCTTTATCTTTAATAGCATCTGCGATTATAGTTGGAAGAATTACAGTAGCACTTAGCTCTAAGCCTTGGAATATATGAATTCCCCCCACAACAAACGGATCTATGATATTATCTTTTAACCAAATCTCCGCTTTGCCAGGTGGCGCAGATGGTGGCGGATATACCCCAGTTTTTATATCATAAAGAAGGTCTACCAATGGTTTCGCTGGTACATACCCTAGCAAATCAGGAGCGATTGTCTTTGCAATCCAATCTGATATTGCCTCTTTAGTCGACTCAAGATTAAGGAATTGACTGACTTCTGTGGGGGATAATTCCTTTGATGGCAATGCTCCCCTGAGTGCAAACTCTGGTTCTTTTGATTCAATTATCTCCCAGAGCTTCATCTCTTCTTCAAAAGGCACTAATGCTTCGCCACCAAGTAAACTATCTATTTCCTCCCCAGTAAATCCAGCATAGGTAAGCAAAGCAACAGTATCTTCGCTGCGCCCGATTCTACTGATTAGCTGTATCAATTCGCCTGCGTTCTCCGGACTCTCACCAGCCCACAGCAAAGCCTCAACAGGATTATCTACTGTAGGAAACACCTTTTGGAATAACCCTACAAGCTGGGTCTGCTGAGTGGTTATAGATGTTATATCCTCAATAGGTTGTTGTGTACTTCTGCTAAATACTATCCCCGTAATAGGGTTAAAGTCATAATCAGGTATCGGTTGTTGAGTTCTAATGTCAAAGACAGTATCAGTGTTCGGATTGTAGGCTAGAGTTTCTGATATGGGAATAGTCCCTAGTATAATTGGCTCAGGTGGAGTAGGTGTCGGTGTAGCAGTTACCGGTGGGGGTTCTCCCGCCAGAGCTGCTCTCCGTAATTTATGAACGAAGGTTATTTCTTCGGAACTTTCCGCTTCCGCCAAAATTCTCCAAAAAGTTGCTTCCGATTCGGGTGTTAATTTGGGTTTTACTACCTTTGCTATGCCGGGACCTTGACCCAAAAGTGCAGCAACTCTTGGAAATTTAACCTTCTCTAACTCTGTTAATTCCCACCAAGCCTTTTTCCCCGTTCTTAGTTCCTTTGATAATCCTAGTGTCATTTAACTATCCTTCACTTCCTCTCACGACTCTCGGAGTGACATTAAGATTGCCTGGTTGCTTTGTCTTAAACTGTGTTACCGCCTGGCGTAATTGTTCCAAAACATTCTGCCCGTTACCTGATGGCTGTGGCCCCCCTTGCATAGCTTGTTCAAAGGCTTCTATCACCGAATGTTTATCCCACTTAATGACCATATAGCCTTCTCCTTTATAATTTCCTTCATTTGCCATTGAAGTAATCTAATAAGTTTTGCTTGTTCCTCCACCTTAATCTCTAACCTTTTTACACGTCTTTTGAGTTGTGAATCACTGATATGGTATTGACGCTCAGGGAGTAATTGTAGGTTCTCTATCTCCCTTGCTTTTCTAATTTCTCCAATAATCATCTGAATTCACTCCTTAACGGAGACCGGTAACTTCTTCGCAACTGCCTTAATGATGTGAGTATAATCACCTAACTGAGCAATTCTGACTGAGAAGATAAAAATATACTCCCCGACAAAATGAACAAACTCTCCCTTGAAAATATATCTCACCTCATTACCTAGTATTGTTGCCGTATCCTTCCCGATGTACTGTTTATCAGGACCATAAATCAGAACTTTGGCTTTCTTAGGAGTAACATCTTTACCATCTTCGAAGACATCGAACCTGATTACCATGTCTTTGTGCTGATAATATTCAGACATTTACTTATCCTTAAATCTTATATTTTCATCCTCAAAGGATGTAGGTCCCGTCTTCTCTTCAACATCAATGCCCACTGGTTTATCCTTAAATACTATCCTAGGCATCCTAGAAGGTTCTTCTTGACGTGGCCAGGGCATCCTTATACCCAGACCATAGGTAAGCATCGCTAGTGTATTGAAGCCAAACTTTATCATGCTGGCGTCCTCAAATCTGGATTGAATTCTGTGGCAACACCATTTTGGGTCAAGTCGAAGGTATATAGTGGCGTGGTACCATCATCATCATACATGATAAGCTGATTCCCAGTTACCTCCCACTTATTAGTGAGTATCTTGATGATTAGTAATTGATTAGCAGCCGAAGCATCCCCACCAATGGCTTGTATCGCTGCCAGTAATGCCCCTAGACCATCTATAGCGTTACTCAGGTCGGTCTGAATCCCATCTACCACAGTATCAATAGTGTCTTGCTTGGATTCAGTTGCAAGTAGAGCATGAGCAGTATCCATCTGAGCCTTTGTAGGACCAGATAAAACAACATTGTCAGTACCTCTCATAGCTGTTGTGGGAATAGCATCTACTGCCGTATCCGTTGCATCGAGGCTCTGTGCTGCCGTTTGAATGTTTACGATGAGGTCGCACCATTCCGAACCAGCAGCATCGGAAAACACTATAATGATATTGTCCCCGTT